>Ga0075428_100000543_pt1 | contig 38525 bp, 28 predicted proteins | sample RhiMetdeltSRZDD2_FD_75291 | JGI IMG/M metagenome (GOLD analysis project Ga0075428, IMG submission 75291) | Populus rhizosphere microbial communities from Tennessee, USA - Rhizosphere MetaG P. deltoides SRZDD2 | ecosystem: Host-associated > Plants > Roots > Rhizosphere > Soil | place: USA... | reverse complement strand
CTTCGTCGGTCGTCTTCCTGCAGCGCTTGCCCATCATCGCGACGAAATCGATCGCGCCGAGGCCCTCGGCGAACATGCCGAGGTTCTTCTTCGCGTACTCGCCGCGCGCCGTGACCGCGCGCTCCGCGGCTGCGAACAGGCGCGGAGTCGGATCTCGCTGCCGCGTTCGAGAGTCAGGACGACGGACGATGTCGACGGTGTCGGCATGCCGCCGACTACGCCGGCATCACCAATGCCCGATGACGCCTTCGGCAGCGTCCGAGACGACGGCGCCGAAGGGGTTGCCGGCAGCGGCGTCGAAGACCAGCGCTTGGTTGAAGAAGTGCAGGCCGACGAGGGATGGCTGGTTGGGGATCGGCAAGAACCACTTCGCTTGGCCGTTCTGGCCCGCCAGGATCGCCATGCTGTCGATGCTGGTGTGCATCGTGCAGCCGGGCATGCCGAGGAAGTTTAGTGAGATCGGTGTCGGGAGCTGCTGCCAGCCCATCACCATGAGCGCGATGTTCATGGGCAGGTCGAAAAGCGTGACCTGGTGCGTCTCGCCGATGCGCGGGGTGTCGCGCGGGATCAGGCGGGTCGCCGGCAGCGAGCCGGCGCAGCCCGGAGCGAACGAGACGTAGGTGCTGGTGGGTCCGACGCGGGCCGAGACTGTGTGATTCCCCAGCCCGATGTCGACATAGGAGGTACCGGCATCCAATGGCGGCGCGGCCCACTGCTGCACATAGGGGGCATAATCCCCAGCGACTACGACCCACCCGTCGGACCGGCGTAACGCAGTTATGCCGTCGCCACCGTCAGCTTCGACGTAAGAGACGCCCCACGGCAGTGGCGGCGGAGACACCCACAAAGCGCTACTCCCCACGGCGCCGCCCCACATGACCACTTGGCCATCCGAGCGTAGCGCGGCTTCGAAGGTTCTGCCCGCAGCAATGTCGACGTACTGCAACCCAGGTGGTAACGGCGGCACATTGTGCTGCAGGTATGCATTGTCCCCTAATACCGTCACCAGTCCATCGGAGCGCAGCAGCAGAGTCGTCAGTTGGTGGCAGTCGACGTCCACATACGTCACACCCACAGGTGGCGTCGGGATCGTCGATATCCCGTAAAGATTGGATCCAAACGCCACTGCCACGCCATCCGAACGCAACAAGACCGTATGCCCGTGGGCAGCTGCGATGTTGACGTAGGTTGTTCCCGGCGGCAACGGTGGCACATTGCACTGGCCAAGACCATTGTAGCCCCAGGCAACGACCCGGCCATCCGAGCGTAGCGCCACGGTGTGGTATACGCCCGCCTCGGCGCGGACGTAGCTGAGTCCCGGTGGCAGCGTCGGCACGCTGAACATCCCGGGTGCGCCCCTTCCAAAACACTCTGCGCTCCCGTCGGAACGGACCACCACGGTATGGTAAGCGCCGGTCGATACGTCGGCGAAGCGCGCAGTTGGCCTGCCTGTGCTGTCAGTGGGCAAGTACGGCACGTAGTGTTGCCTGGCCTCATTGTCCCCCCAGCCAATCACGCGCCCATCCGACGACAAGGCCGCGGAGTGGATGTACCCGGCCACAAGCTGGACAATACCGGGCCAATACGGAATCGCGGGGAGGTTGCATTGGCCGAGGCTGTTGTCACCCCACGCTACGGGGATGCCGTCGGAGCGAAGTGCGACACTATGACCGCCTCCCGCGGCACACATCACGTATGTTGTGCCAGGCGGAAGCGGTGGCACACTGGATTGCCCGCCGATGTTCCAGCCAAAGCCCAACAACGTGCCATCCGAACGGAGGGCCAAGGTATGCCAGCCACCGATTGACACGGCTGTGTATTGCATCCCCGGCGGCAAGGCCGGCAAGTTGCACTGGCCATAGATGTTTTGTCCCCAGACGAACAGGCTGCCGTTGGACAACAAGGCGGCTGAGCACGCCCCCGTTGCCTGCAGGTCGGTGACGAAAGCGCCAGCCGGGAACACTGGCACATTGCACTCGCCATAGCTGTTGTTGCCTACGGCAATCACGCTGCCGTCTGACCGTAGCAATAGGAAGTGCTGCGCGCCCGCGGCGACGCGCAGATATCGCATGCCAGCGGGCAATGGAGGTGCAACCGGCACACCCAACGGAGCTGGAGTGCCCGTGAAAAGACCCCAGCCCACGACGGATCCATCCGAAAGTAACCCAAGGCCGTAGGAACCCCCCATGTCCATGTCGACGTAGACCAAGCCCGGAGGAGGTTGCGGTACCGTCGTGTTGCCGCTGTCGTACTGTCCTTGCACGAAGAGCCGGCCATCTGCGCGCAGCATGGCCGTTTGGTAGTGGTAGGCAGCCATTCGGACGCAACGACCCGCGCGGGACTCAGAATCACAGACTTCCCAGCCCCACAAGCGGATGGAACTCTGTCCCGCAAGAGTCGAAGCGAAAACAAGGCAAGCCAGCAGCACGCTGGCAGCCAGCACGGGACTTACGGCACGTTGTGCAATCATCCGCTCACCTCTTACATCAGGGTTGGAGTGGGATCACCTGCAGATCAGTAAGAGAACCATAACGCGGGGCTCGCGGCATAGGACGACCCCTGTGGGTTGCACGGGCCCGGCCCCACCGCACCTCCTGGCACGGGGGTCGACAGATAGCAGAAAAGCTGGGCAGAGATTGTCGCCGGCGAGCCCGGCAGCACACCCACGTCGAATCGCAGCGTTTGCTCCGGCATCCACCCAAATTGATAGGTCGATACGGGGCTGTTCGTCGTCCACAGCAGCACGCCCTCTGGCATCGTGAATGGGGCGTAGGGCCCACCGCCACCCGGCGCAGCACCAGGGAAGTCGAATTGCCACGACGACACCAGGATGCTGGCAGTGTCGGGCGGTCGCACTACAAGCAGTGCGACAACTTGGCCTTCGACTGGCGGCAGTTGGCCTTCTTCGGCGTCAATCAGCATGCGCCGCAAGACAGGGACCGGCTGCCCGATCCTCCTGCCATGGAGCGACAATGCGCACTCGGGCGTCGTGCCGCCAAAGAACCCCGGTAGCGGATACGGTGGGGCCGAGGGAATCGCGTTGGAAAGCTGACTGCCCGTGCCATCCGTGCGGCCGACGCCAAGGGGCAGTAGGTCGAGAACCGTGCGCACCGCATCGTTAAGTGGGACGGCCGGCGGGAATACAGTCCGGGCTCGACCCTGCGGACTCGTGTACTCACGGGGTAGTCAGGGCTCGCCGTCGTGCCAACTACGTTGACTCGTGCCGACTGATCGACGGCAATGCCACCGCCGGCAGGATCCCGGAGACCGTAATCATTGAACGGCAGCCTGGGAAAGACCTGGCCAGCCCAAGGCTGAACAGAAGGGTTGGTGGCCCGAAGCCTCCCCATCGCCGCCGGCATATCCTCACCAGTACCACCAACCCGCGTCTGTGTCAGCCGCTTGAGTTGGAAGGGCCCCGTCGTGTCGATGAAGTAGCTCTCGGCCTCGAGGTCGAAGTTCGGGGTGCCGGCTGGGGTACCGAAACCCACCACGACGAAGTGGTCCAAGAACTCGTTCCATCCCTGAACCCCAGTGATCCCCTCGTCTCCCGCCCCTCCGCGAAAGGTCCCCGAGAAGAACGTAAGCTGCGCTGACGTCGGCTGCGCAGCCAATATGAACCCATCTGACTGTCCACCCCACGCAGGTTGGGGCCCTGCGTAAGGAAAGGTGCTGCTCGTGATGCCAAGATTGGTGAGGAGGTTGGGATCGTTCGTCGAACCGACGATGAGCACCTGATCCACCGGACCCGACTTCCAACGGGGGATGGCGAAGACATCGCGCGCCACCGTGTGACCCGTCGGGGGCGAACCAGGCGAACCCAGATTCTGCGCTGTCAACAGCTGAAGATTGGCAGTTGGAGGATTGCCAGTTGCTGGAGCGTTGAAGACCATCACAACACCCTGTGCCGTGCCAGGAGCGGGACAAACGGGCGTCGTCCATGGAAAGGTGTTCGGCCCCAGAGTAGTAGGACTAGGGGGGGTTCCCGACGACCCTACCCCTACGAACACGTTCTCATCGATCTCGGCGATGCCGAAGAGCCCATCTTGCTCGCTCCCTCCGACAATCGAGTGAAACACGGGTGTCGTCGTCCCAGAGCCGTCGTGCGGCCGTGAAAGCCGCCCGACGATACCATCCCACTGGCCGGCGCCGTTGTCAGTGGCGCCGCCGGTGAGAGAGTAGGGAGGCAGGCACGTCCCCGTGGGAGTTGGCGCAGCGAACGCCCGCAGTGGCGTCAGCGAGTCGATCGGCCCGCTAGGGTTGCCGAACGAAGAGATCCCACAGTAGGTGACGATATCGTTGCCTGCCTCGACGCGGATGCTGACGTCTGTGATGGCACAGTGGCCGTCGTTGTACTCTGGAAGCGTTCCGCGGTCGGTGAAGAAGTGGTGCGACCAGAGCAAATCGCCGTTCCCTCTGTAGACCGCAATGAACCCCCCGGCGTGATTGCCGGTGTTGGTGGCCCAGCCTGGGGTAGGGGCCTGACTACCAGGCAGGATTTGGTCGTAGGTCTCGCCGCAGATCGCGATCCGTGTGTCGAACGCGTCTGAGCCGGGCCATACGCTTATCCCACGCGCGTTCGAGGGGTTGAAGGGCGGTAGGGCCGGCGCGTTGGTGCCGTAGAAGTACCTCTGCCACACGATGGGATGGGTTGGACTAGGCGGGAACAGGTTTGTCGAGTCGGTGACCTGCAACACCACGACCTGCCGGGGTGCGAAGATGGTGTCGAAGGGCAGCAGGCCGGATGATGGGTCACAAGCAGAGTCCGAGAAGAAGGCCTGAATGGGCATACTAATATTCAAACCGGTATGCTTCACCTCGATCGTCCCGACGGCGTAGGTGCGCCCATCCCCCGGCGACTTTACATCGGCGAATGCTTCGCGATAGTCTTGGGTTGTCGGGCTCAGGATCGGCCGCGTCCAATCATGCGTTGAGTAGCGAAGCGGTACCGGTGCCTGCGCGCACAGCTGGCTCAGAAAGAGCGAGGCCAGAGCCCCACCTTCAATCAGGCGCACACTCGCGAGCAGAGAGCAGAGAGCAGCTTTCATCGATCCTCTCCTCCTTGGCGTTGAGCCCGTCTTGTTGTCGTTCGGGATGTCTCGTCGTTTGCCTCGCGACCCGCCCACCTCGGTCCCGCGAGGCTCCACGCCGGGTCGCGGAAGGCATCTTGCGCAGTCGTCGAGTTAGCCGACCACGGGATGCTGCGCTTCTGCTGCTCTCGCGTCAATCCCCCCAAGTCCCCATGTCCCCATGGTCCCAAATGGCGAAGGCTGCGAAGGCCCGAGGAGCGCGCGCCGGATCACCCGTGCGCGGACCCCTGGAAAGCCCCGGCCATCGCGCGGCCCGTCACGAAATCTGTGAAGGCGAGCTGCTCGCCCGCGACCACGGGCCGGCCGAGCAGCGCAAAACAGCGATCGCGCGCCTTGGCGAAGATGCGCAAGGACTCTTCGTCGGTCGTCTTCCTGCAGCGCTTGCCCATCATCGCGACGAAATCGATCGCGCCGAGGCCCTCGGCGAACATGCCGAGGTTCTTCTTCGCGTACTCGCCGCGCGCGGTGACCGCGCGCTCCGCGGCCGCGAACAGGGCACCGAACCGCTCGAGCGCCCTGACCACGAACGCCTGCCGCCGCAGTTCCGTGCGCAGATGTTCGAGGTCGAGGTGCCGGTCCTGCAGGTAGTCCTCGACCCACAGGTTGTAGTAGTTCGCGACGTCGAAGTCCCACTTCGCACTCAGCAGCTCGAAGCTGCCGAACAACTCGTACTGGTCCTGATAGAGCGGCAGGTTGGCCGCGAAGCGGAACTGCAGGTAGCCGTCGTAGAGCTTCTGCCGCTCGGCGATGTCCTCGCCACGGCAGCGGCGCGCGATGAGGTCCGTCGTGAAGTCGTTCGCGAGCGTGATGAAGTCGCTGCCCGGGCTGTAGAACGGATCCGTGAACGCGGCGGCTTCGCCGATGAGCGCCCAGCGGTCGCCGAACCACTGCCTCGTGCCATACGCGAGCTGGCCGTAGGCCCCGAAATCGATCCACTCGGCGGGCGCGAGCAGCTCGCGCACGGCGCGATGGCCGTTCAGGAAGCGGCGCAGGCCGTCCTGGCTCAGAACGTCGCGCGAGAGCCGCCGCGCATCGCCGACGACGCCGACGCTCGTGACGCCGCCGCGCAGCGGGATGAGCCAGATCCAGTAGCCGCGATGCACGAAGTGCACGGTCGAGAGACGGCGCGCGCTGTTGCGCACGCGGCCGCGAAACGCCGCGTCGATGTCGGGGCCGTCGAGGTCGACCATGTTGCGCACGCGCGCCCACGAGCCGAGGCAGCGGTGCCCGGGCACGGGCACGCGCAGACCCATCTGCTTGGCGAGGATGCTCGCGCGGCCCGACGCGTCGGCGACGAAGCCGGCCGTCACGGTCCGCGTCCGGGAGCCCTCTTCGAACGTCACGACGTGGTGGGGGCTGCCGAGCCGAACGTCGAGCACCTTGCTGCCCTCGAGGAACTCGGCGCCGAGCGCAACACCGCTCGTGCGCAGCTCGCGTTCGAGTGCCTGGCGGTCGAGCTGGAAGCTCGGGTGGTAGGGCAGCGACAGGCTGCCGATCTCGCTCATCTCGTACAACGGGGCGTCTCTCGTCTCGCGGTCGAAGAAGAAACGCAGGCCGTTCTTGGGCAGCTGGTTCTCGTAGAGGTAGGTCGAGAGCCCGAGCTTGCGCACGAGGTAGTTCGAGAACAGCTCGACGGTGGCTTCGCCGACCTTGAACGAAGTCTCGGTCGCGCGCTCGCAGCAGAGTACGCGCAGGTCCGGGCGCTGCAGCCGCAGCTGGCGGCAGAGCAGGCCACCCGCGAGCCCGCCGCCGAGGATCGCGACGTCGTAGTCGGGCTTCACGGCGCCTCCAGGATCGACCATGCCGCCGCACCGCCGGCCGCGAGCGCCGAACAGAGGACGCGCCGCGCGTGCACGAACCCGCTCGTCGGGGCGATGCCGAGCGCGCGGTCGGGTTCGCGGCACGCAGACGGGTAGCCGAACTCGGCGCCGCGCAGCGCGAGCAGCGCCGAAGCCAGCGTGCCGCCGCCGTACTCGCCGTGCACGGCCTTCGGCACGAGCACGTTCGTACTCTGCGCGCAGGCCGCGCGCAGCACGGCCGCTTCGAGTGCGTCACCGCGGATTGCACCCGACGCGGAGCTCACGACGGTGTCGACCTCGCACAGCGTGCCCGCGAGGCGGCCGAGCGCGCGGGCCAGCGCCTCGTGTCCGGTGCCGAAGCTCGCGCGGCCGGCGCTCGGGTCGAACGCGCGCACGGTCGGCCCGACGCGGCACAGCATGCGCACACCGCGCGCCCGCGCTGCGGCCTCCGCTTCGAGCACGAGGATCGTCGCGCCCTCGCCGGCCAGGTAACCGCGCCGGCGGCGGTCGAACGGACGCGGCACTTCGCCGCTGCCCCCTGGTCGAGCGAGCGCGCGGAACCGGTCGAGGATCGCGTGCGACAGCTCGCTCATCTCGTCGACGGCGCCAGCGAGGCAGACATCGGCGCGCCCGGCCGCGACCTCGTTGGCGCCGTGGGCGAGTGCCAACAGCGGCCCGGCCTCGCGCTGGCAGATCGTCACGTTGGCGCCGCGCGCACCGAGGTCGATCGCGACCTGTCCAGCCGGCGCGTTGGCGACGCAGTCGGTGAACAAGAACGGCGACGCTGCCTTGCCGCCCTTCTCGAGGACCTGGCGCGCGAGCTGTTCGGTGAAGGTGCCGGGTCCGAACGCGGTGGCCAGCGCGATCGCGGTGCGGTCGGAACGCACCTCGCGCAGACCCGCGTCCTGGAGCGCCATGCGCGCGGTGGCGACGGCGAACTGCGACAACGGGCTCATGCGGCGCGCTTGCTGCGGGTCCAGCCACGGCGACAGGTCGAGCGGGCCACACGCGGCGACCAGCGTCGCGGCACCCTTGCGGTGGTATTCCGAGCGGCGGTCGACGGGCGCGGTGATCGGCTCGGCGCGCTGCATCGCCTTGGCGAGTTCCTGCATGCCGATGCCCCAGGGGCCGATGCAGCCGATGCCCGTGACGACGACGTCGCGGCGCTTCATGGCAAGAAGCTCCGGAACAACACGACGGCGTTGTTGCCGCCGAACGCGAGGTTGGTCGACAACCCGACGTTCTGCGCGGGCAGCGCGCGCGCTTGCTCTGTGACCACGTCGAGACCGAGCGCGGGATCGGCAGCTTCGTCGCCGGCCGTCGGCGGCACGAGCCGATGGACGATCGACAACACCGTGAACACCGCTTCGATGCCGCCCGCCGCGCCGAGCAGGTGTCCGACGAGGCTCTTCGTCGAGGTCACGGGGATGTGGGCGCTGCGCGCGCCGAACACGGCGTGCATCGCCTTGCTCTCGGCGTCGTCGTTGTGCGGCGTGCCGGTGCCGTGTGCGTTGACGAAGGTCACGGCGTCAGGCGCGAGCCGCGCTGCCTGCAGCGCATTGCCGATCGCGGCCGCGGCGCCAACCGGATCGGGCGCCGACACGTGGTGGGCATCGCACGAGAGTCCCGCGCCTGCGAGCTCGCAGAGGATCGCGGCACCGCGCTTCCTCGCGTGGTCGAGCGTCTCGAGCAGCAGGACGCCGGCGCCTTCCCCGAGCGAGAGCCCCGCGCGCGACTGCCGGAACGGCCGCGTCGGCCGCGCATCGACGGCGCGCAGGCTGTTGAAGCCCGCGTAGGTTGTTTCGCAGAGCTCGTCGGCGCCGCCGGCCACCGCGAGGTCGACCTCGCCGCTCTGCAGCGCGTCGAGCGCCGCCGCGAGCGCGACGTTCGCCGACGTGCACGCGGTCGAGAAGGTCACGACGGGGCCCTGCACCGCGAGCGTCCTCGCGACGGCGGTGCCGGGGCCGTCGTTCTGCTGCGCCGCGAGCGGCGCCAGGCGGCCCTCGCGGTGCTGCAGCAACTCGGCGAGGAACTGCTCCGCTTCGAAGAGCGCACCGGTGCTGCTGCCGAAGAACACGCCGGCGCGCGGCGATTGCAGCACTTGCCGTGGAGCGCTGCGCACGGCCTCGGCGGCCGCGGTGCACGCGAACCGTTCGGTGCGCGAGAGGTTGCGGCCGGGCGTGAGCACTGCGTCCGCGGGCACCTCGGCGGCGATCGCCGTGCGGTGGCTCGCGGTCGAGAACAGTCCGAGCGGGCCGATGCCGGCCCGGCCACCGAGTGCCTGCTGCCAATGGCGATCCACACCCACACCGAGGCTGCTCACGGCGCCGAGCCCCGTGACGACCACCCTCGGCGTGCTCACGCGCTCTGTTCCCGCGGCGCCGGCGCGGGGAGCGGCGCGAGGTTGAGCCTCTGCACGATCATGGCCTCCAGCTGGCCCGTGGTCACCCGCATGGTCATGTCGGCAGTCAGTGTAGCTGTCGCTCTGCGAGGCGCCATGGTGCGGTGGTGGCTGGGCGTGCCTGCGGCGCGTCGGCGCAGCGGCTTTGCCGCGACGGGGCGGCGCAGCGTGGCGGAGCGGGACCGTTGCAAAGCACACCGGTGCGCCGACCCTCCTGGTTGTCGTACCCGCAAGGGCGAAACGCGCGCAAGTTGCGCGTAGTCGCGGTGCAGCACTTCGAGATCGTGGCGAAGAGCGCACGTTGCGATGAGGCAGTCCGCAGCTGAGCGGATCGTGGTGCCCGCTGCACGGGCAGTCCGGTAGAGCTGCGCAGCTTCCAGCCAGACGTCGATCGGCATCGGCGACTCGAATGCGCCGCCCGACACCCCACGGGGCATGACGATGGGCATGGTGTTTGCCGCCATTCCGCGCCAGCCTCGCGATCCAGGCGATGCCGCTCCATTTCGACGGAATCGCGACGCGCTGCCGGCGACAATCCGACGTCTCCGTCGACCGAGGTTCCCATGCGAGTCCTCCGCTCTGCTGCCCTGTTGTCCTTTTCGCTCTTCTGTGCAGTCGCCGCCACGAGTCAGAGCGTGCTCGTCGTCGGACCAGGCGGCTACGCCACGATCCAGGATGCGGTCGACGCAGCCAGCAACGGCGACATCGTGCGCATCGCACCCGGCACCTACGGTGTGTTCCAGCTCTCCGGCAAGGGTCTGACCTTGATCGCCGACCAGCCGGGCACCGTGCGCATCCGGAACCTGTCCACGGGCGGGAACGTCGTGGCGATCGACCTCAACCCCAGCCTGCAACTGCGGCTCGTCGACCTGGTCTTCGAAACCGACCCGGCGATCGGAGACCTGATCGTGTCGATCGGCTACGGCATCACGTCGATCGAGGGCTGCACGTTCGTCGGCGGCATGTTGCCGGTGCTGCACGTCGGCTTCAACGCAGCGCTGGTCATGCGCCGCTGCCAGCTGCAAGGCAGCTCCGATGCACCGATGCGCGTGACCAGTTCCGCGCACTTGTTGGCATCGCAGTGCACGTTCACCGGTGGCCCGGTATTGGGCCTCTCCACGTCGGGTGCCGCGCTGCGCGTGGATGCGGCGAGTGCCTTCCTGTCGAACTGCACTCTGACCGGCGGCTCGTACGTTGGCCCTGCATTCGCGTATGGGGCCGGGCCAGGTCTGCTGTGCGACATCCCGGCCAGGCTGTGGGTGGTCGACTGCACGGTCCGAGGCGGCGACAGCAGCGTCGCCAACGTTCCGCCCGGCCCTGCGATTGCCAACGGCGGTTGGACCAGCTACCACCGCGGCACGCTGCTCGGCGGCATCGGTCCGACCGGGCAGGCGGTCGCGATCCCGGGGCCGTCGCTGGCGGAGCCGCTGCTCGGAGTGACGAGTTCGCCGACGGAGCTGCAACTGGGCGCGAACTTCGACGTGGTGCTCCGAGGCGCACCGGGGGACATCTTGGTCACGTTCGGCACGACCGAGCTGCAGCCACTCCAGGTCGTGCCCATCCTCGCCCAGCCGCTGCTCGGCTTCCTCGCGCCCACGGGCATCGTCGTCGATGCCGCGATCGCCGGACCGACGGGCGTCGTGTCGTACTCGTTCTTGGTGCCGAATACGCCGGCCATCCGCCACCTCGCGGTGTGGTTCCGCGCGATCGACCTCGCGACGTGGCCGCTGCAGGCGTCGGCGATCGTCGGCGGGGTGATCCGCTGACTGCATGCGGCGGCTGACGTCAGGTGCGCGGTTCCTACACGCTTGGTCGGCTGGTTGTCCCATCGACGGGCACGATGTTCCGGTAGACTCGCGGCCACTCCGCAGCGGCTCGTGCCGGTCTGCGAGTTGCTGGTCGGCGCGCTCCGGCATCCTTCCCTCACTGCATCCCACAGTCTCTCCGCCCATGCTCTCACGCTCGCTGTTGCTCGCATCGCTCACGCTGGCATTGCTGTCGTCGACGCACGCCCGCGCGCAGGCGCAGTGGCGAACGGTGCCGCACACGCCGCCATTCGCTGCGGCGATGACCTGGGACGGCGGCCTCGGCGCGCCCGTGATGCTCGGCGGCGACCCCTGGGCCAGCTCGTTCCAGCAGGTCTACGGGCCCGGCGGCCGGATCAGCACGCTGCCCGTGCCCGTCTACCAGCCGTCACTCGCCTATGACCCGGGGCGCAACGTGCTCGTCCTGATTGGCGATGTCGGCGGTGCGTTGACGATCTTCGAGGGCCGCGAGCAGTGGACCATGGTCCCTGCACCTTCGGTGAGCGGGCTCACCGGGGCCGTCGTGGTGCACGACCCGACTCGCGCGACCAACGTGATCGCCGGCTACTCGGGACAGCAGCTGCGGTTCTTCGACTGGGACGGCACGACCGCCGCGCTACGCCTGCAGGTGTCGCGCGTCGGCGGGTGGGCGCTGCGTGCGATCCACCACGCGGGCCAGGGCCGCGTCTGGCTGCTCGAGAGCCTCGGCCCGTTGCGGATGACTTCAGCGTACGACGGCACGACGCTGCTGCCGCTGCCGGGCACGCCGCCGCAGATCGCACACATGCGCCACGCCTACGACGCGGTCGGCAACCGACTGATCGCGTTCGGCGGCTACAACGGCATCCTGATCTCGCCGGACAACGTCAACCAGGTGACGTGGGCGTTCGACGGCATCGCGTGGACGTCGCTGGGCACCAGCGCGATGCAGCCGGGCAATGGGCATGCGTGCACGAATCCGCAGACCGGACGCGTCGTCGCGCACGCCGAGCTGTTGCTGCAGGGCTCGCTGTGGCGCCCCCGGCCGGCGCTGCACGAGTGGAATGGCTCCGGCTGGAGCGTCGTGCCCGGCAGCGAGAGCCCCACGATGCTGCGCGATCCGAACGACAGCATCGAGGCGCAACTGGACCCGACCACGGGGCGCGCTTTGGTCGGCATCACCTACAACAGCTACTACACCTACTACGGGTACGACCCCCGGGTTTGGTACGAGTGGGACGAGCAGGGCTTCGTTCCTGCGTTGCCCCCGCCCGGCGTGCTCATCGGGTTCCACGAAGGCGTCGGTCGGCACGTGGCCTTCACGTATGTCGCCGGACAGCCGCGCACGTACCACCGCGTCGGCGGCGTGTGGACGCTCGTCGCGACCAGCGGCCCGCCTACGGGTCCCTTCTGGGGCTGGGCGTGGGACGGGAGCGCGGTGATCCTGTTCGGCTCGCGCATCGTGTCGTCGGGGCCGCCGCTGCCGGAGACCTGGGCGTGGGACGGCCAGCAGTGGATGCAGCGCACACCGGCGAACTCGCCGACCGCGCGGTTCTCCCCGAAGATGGTCTTCGACGCCGCGCGCCGGCGCGTCGTGCTGTTCGGCGGCGCGTGGGGCCAACCGCTCGCCGACACGTGGGAGTGGGACGGGGTCGACTGGAGCCAGCGGGCGCAGGGACCGATGTCGCCGCCGCAGAGCCAACTGTACACGATGCATTGGCATGCGAAGCGCGCGCGCACCGTGCTGCACCTTCCCCAAGGCACCGCGCCCGCGGCGGTCTGGGAGTGGGACGGCAGCGCGTGGCAGTCGCAGAGCGTGCTCGGCACGGCCTTACCCGCCGGCGCAGTGGGTCTGTTCCCGACGGCGAGCGGGGAGCTGCTGCGCGTCGGCCTCGGCGTCGACCGCTACGACTCGGCGTTCCCGGCGAGCTACGGCGCGATCGGCGCCGGCTGCGCGGGCAGCGCCGGCGTGCCGACGCTTGCGACGGCGCTGCACGACCAGCCGTGGCTCGGCGACTGGATCACCGTGCGCGTCGGCGCCTTGCCGCCGACAGCAGGGGCGGTGTTCCTGCTGACCGGGTTCAGCACGACGTCGTGGGCCGGCGTGCCGCTGCCGTTGGCACTCGCGCCGCTCGGCGCCGGGCCGTGCGAGCTGCGCGTCGCCGCCGATCTCGTGATCCCGCTGGCGGTCGCGAACGGCCTGGCGACGTGGGCTACCGCGGTGCCGTGGGAGCCGGCACTCGTGGGGTTCGAGCTGCACCAGCAGGCGCTGGTGCCGGACCCGCCGGCGAACCCGTTCGGCGGGGTGCTCAGCAACGCCGCGACGCTGCGCATCGGCCGCCGCTGACTGTGGGTCGACCGCGCCGTCGGCGCCTTCTGATCGTCGCGCCGAGCGTGTCGCGTCTCAACGCGAGCTTACGAGGCGCTTACGTGCGGCCTCCGGTCGGTCGGCCACCATGTGGAAACGACCAAAGGAGTCACGCATGAAGAGCCTCGCAGTTCTCTGTTTCGCCGCCGCCCTGCTCGTTCCGGGCCTGCAGGACCCGAAGCCGCCCGCGCCGTCAGCGCCGCCGCCGATCGCGAATCCGCAGATCGACTACCCCGGGTTCCTCGAGATCGCCAACAAGGCCGAGAACGTGCGCGCGGCGCGCCGCCTCGGCGAGCCCGAGTTCGCGGCCGCGATGCGCGAGCCCGGCACCGTGCTGCTCGACGCGCGCAGCGCCGACAAGTACGGCCTGCGGCACATCGCGGGCGCCGTCAGCCTGCCGTTCACCGACTTCACCGCCGCGTCGCTCGCGAAGGCGATCCCCAGCAAGGCCACCCGCGTGCTCATCTACTGCAACAACAACTTCGCCGGCGACCAGCGCGCGTTCGAGAGCAAGGCGCCCGCGGCGTCGCTCAACATCTCGACCTACATCGCACTCGCGACGTACGGCTACGCGAACGTGTGGGAGCTCGCGCCGAACCTCGACGTCAAGGCCAGCAAGCTCGAGTGGGCCGGCACGGCCGTCGGCAGGTGAGCGCCGCAGCCGCGGCAAGCGCGTGACTGCCCACCGCGCCGGTGAGTCGCGACGTGCAGGTCCTGGCGGGGAGAGGTGCGCTCACCGTGCGAGGAACCGGACGGACTGCCCGCGCCAGCGACGTCAGGTGCGTCTCGCCAGCGTCCGTAGCCGCGGGTTCCTCGGCAGGCGTGCGGTTCGGGTGGTCCAAACCGCTGCCTGGGCCTGCCCGCTCGCCGCTACTTCTTCTCGTCCTTGTTCTCGGACTTCTCGGGCGGCGGCGGCCGCGTCGCGGCGATCGCCTTGCTCATCTCGTCGAGGCCGGTGACGACCGTGGCGATCTTCTTGTTGACCGACGTTGTGCCGCTGTTGATCTCCTTGATCTTGTCATTCACCGAGGCGACGCCGCCCGGATTGAGGTCGCTCTCGAGGTAGGTGCGCACGTCGACGACGAGCTTCATCCACGGCTCGAACTCCGCCTTGCCGGCGTCGGCCGTCTTGGTCAGGTCCTCGAATTTCGCCAGCACGGCGTCGCGGCGGTCCGACGCGCGCTTGCGCAGGCTCGCGTCCTGGATGCCGGCCATGCGCTCCTCCCAGGCCTTCGCGAACGTCTCGCGATTGGCGTCGACGTTGGCGCGCAGCGCGCGCAGGTGATCGCGGTGCGCGATCAGCCCGTCGACGTTGCGGGAGAAGGTCGCATAGGTGGCCTTCATGTCGGCGCCGTCCTTGGCGACATCCTGCAGCGACGTGTCGACGGCGGTGATCTTGGCCGGCGCGTCCGCGAGTCCCTGCTTAAGGTCGCGCATCGACTGCGCGGCAGCTTCGGACTTGTCGACACCGGTGGACGCGCAACCGGTCAGGAAGACGAGACAGCCGACGGCGAGAGTGGTGACGGTTTTCATGGCTTGCGGCGAACGAACTGTGCTCCCTTGTGCCCCCCGGATGCTAGCCAGGGGCCGGGCGCTGGACCAACGATCTTCGCTGCCGCCCACCGGCGGGCCAGCCGCCGCACCACCATACCTCGTGTCAGCGCCGGTGAGTCGCGACGTGCAGGTCGTGGCGGGGCAGAGGTGCGCTCACCGTGCGAGGACCGGTCGGACTGATGCCGGTTCGACCGGCGAGGGCTGCCTGCCACCGGCGGTCGACTCCGACGCCGAGGCTGCTGACTGCGCCGAGCCAGGTGACGACAACCCACGGCGGGTTCACGCGCTCTGTTCCCGCGGCGTTCGCGCGGGCAGCGGCGCTGGTGCGCCTTGCAGGCGCGCGTTGATGAACTCGCAGAGCACGCGGGCCGACGCGAACGCTTCCTTGCCGACCTCGGCATCCTGGATCTGGATCCCGTATTCGCTCTCGATCGCGAGCACGAGCTCGAGCGCGTCGACCGAGTCGAGCCCGAGGCCGCCGCCGAACAGCGGGTCCTCGTCGCGGAGGGACTCGGCGCTGACTCCCTTGAGGTTGAGCTTCTGCACGATCATGGCCTTCAGCTGGCCAGTGGTCACCCGCATGGTCATGTCGGCAGCCAGTCTAGCTGTCGCCCTGCGAGGCGCCACGGTGCGGTGGTGGTAGCGCTCCCTGCGCGGCGCCTGGCGCCGCGCGGCGCTCAGTGACGCTTGAGCCCGATCGCGAGCCCGGCCGTGGCGAGGGCGGCCGCCGGCAGGCTGCCGGTGATGAACGTCTGGAAGCTGCCCCACTCCTGTTCGACGCTGCTCGTGAAACGGTTCCACAGCGAGTTCATCGCGTTCCAGTCGACGACCAGGATGCCGTGGTAGGCAAGCAGGAAGGTCAGGCAGAGCCAGAAGCCGAAAGCGATCGCGGCGATCTTCAGCGTCGAGCGGATGAAGCTGCCGAGGCAGAAAGCGGCGAGGAAGCTGAAGCCGAGGCGGAACACGCCGCGTCCGGCGGGTTCCTCGACTGTCGTCGAGCCCGTGCCCGTCGGCTGGTCCGGGACCAGCGTGGCGCCAGCGGGCTGGCCCGACGACAAGCGCGTCAAGCCGCCCGCGCCGCTCGTCCGCGATTCGCCGAGAGCGAGGCTCAGGATGCCGCCGACGGCGACGCTCGCGACGGCCGCCGCCACCGCGATCTTCTTCCATCGCGGCATGTCGCGCAGCCATTCACCGAGGGTCCGATCCGCGGGGAGGGCGGGAGGGGGAACGCTCGGGCTGGTCATGGACCCGAAGCCTATCCACGACGGCGACTGGAGGCGGCTGGCGGCCGGCAGTTCGTGGTGCTGCGGATCGAGGTCACCTGTGCAGGCTCGAGTTCGAGCCCGCCGGTGCCGGGCGTCCGTGTCGCGCAGGACCTGGCTTGGCCCACCTTCCTTCCAGCTTGCTGCGCGAGAACGGCCCCGTAGTCTTCGCCCGCGGGTCACGATGCAGTCGCCCGTTGTCGATGCCTTTGCCACATTGCTCCGCGCCGATCCGGCCGCGCCCGTGGCGTGGACCGCGACCGGCTCGCGCGACCGGCAATCCCTCGCTGCCGCAGCCGACCAGATCGGCACTCTGCTCGCCGCCACTCCCGCAGACGCACGTATCGCGATCAGCGTCCGCGATGGCTTCCTGTTCCTGGCTGCCGTGCTCGCGGTCTGGCGCCACGGTTCCTGCGCGATCCTGCTCGATGCGGCGGATCCGCAGGCGCCGCGCCTGGACCTCGCGCGCCAGTTCGGGGCCAGCGCGCTGCTGCACCTCGACCGCGAGCTGCGCTGTGAACGCGTCGGTGCGACGGCACCGGCGAACGACCTCGCTGCGATCAAGCTCACTTCCGGTTCGACCGGGGGGCCGCGCGGCGTCGGCGTCGGATTCCCGGAACTGATCGCCGACGCCGAGGCGCTCGAACACTCGATGGGCATCGGCAAGGGCGACCGCGTCTTCGCCGCAGTGCCGATGTCGTTCAGCTACGGCGTCGGCAACCTGCTCGTGCCCGCGCTGTTCTGCGGTCGCGAGCTCGTACTGCCCGACACGAGCCACCCGGTCGGTCTCATGCACGCACTGCGGCACGGTGCGCCGACCGTGCTGCCCGCGGTGCCAGCACTGCTGCGCGCGCTGCTCGGCAGCACGTTCGAACTGCCGTCGAGCCTGCGCCTCGTGTTGTCGGCGGGTGCTGTGTTGGCGCCCAGCGTCGCTTCGGCCTTCCATCGGCGTTTCCATCGCCGCGTGCATGCGTTCTATGGCGCCACTGAGGCGGGCGGCATCTGCTACGACCGCACGGGGCTCGCTGCCGAGCGCGGCACCGTCGGCACACCGGTCGACGGAGTCGCCGTGAGCCTCGACCAGAACGGTTGCGTGCAGGTGAAGTCGAAGGCGGTCGGCCGCGCGCTGCATCCCGATCCCGCGCTTGGCTGTGGCGTCTTCACGACCACCGACCTCGGCGAATGGCGCGGTGGCGAGTTGCACTTGTCGGGCAATGCGAGCGGCGTCTTCGACGTCGGCGGCCACAAGGTGCATCCGGGCGAGGTCGAACGCGTGATCGCCGCAGTGCCGGGCGTGGTCGACGTCGTCGTCGTGCCGTGGCTCGACGAGCACGGCCGTGCTTCGTGCGCGGCGCTCGTCGCTGCTTCCGTCGACGAGGCCGCCGTGAGGAGGCACTGCGTGCAGAAGCTGCCGGCCGCGAAGGTGCCGAGATGCATCGTGGTCGTGCCCGAGCTGCCGCGTTCGAGCCGCGGCAAGCTGCTGCACGCAGACGTCGAGCGGCTGCTCGGCATCGCGCGGCCCGATCGCAGCGGGTCAGCGACGTGAGTGCGCGCGAGCTCGGCGCGCGACTCGTGCTGCTGCCGTTGGCCCGCCCCGCGGTCACGCTCGCCCTCGTCGCCACCCTCGTCGTCGTCGCGCTGCTCGGCTGGCCTTTCGTGAAGTTCGAGCCCGACGTGTCGCGGCTCCTGCCCGCACATCATCCCCACGTGCGCATCGCCGAACTGCTCGACGCGCGCGCGCGGCCCGCACGCACGCTGTGGCTCTTGCTGCGCGGCCCCGATCTCGACGCCCTCGTGCCGAAGGTGGCCGCGGCGTTGCGGGCTTCGCCGCTCGTGGCCGAGGTGGCGACCACGCGCGACGAGTTGTTCGCGGCCGCCGTGTCGCGTGCGCAGCAGGCGCCGCTGTGGGCGCTCGCGCCGGCCGACCTGAACGCCCTGCAGCAAGCGCTGTCGCCGGCGGGGCGCGCGCACGCGATCGAGACGCTGCGGCAGGACCTCGCCGACGACCCCGTGACGGCGCGCGAGCTCGCCGTGCGCGACCCGCTCGGCCTGCGGTGGCTGCTCGCCGCCGCTGACCCGGCTGCGAAGCTCGGGCTCGAACCCGGCACGCAGTTCGCGATCCTCGCCGATGGCACGCAAGCCTTGCTGCGGCTGACCGGCACTGCCGACGCCTACGACGTCGACTACGCGACCTCGCTGCTCGAACACGTCGAACGCGTGCTCGCGGGATACGACTGCGAGGTCTTCGGCGGCTACCTCGTGGCGCGCGGCGACCAGGCGCGGATCCGCGCCGACTTCGAGCGATCGAGCGCCTGGGCGCTCGCACTCGTAGCGCTCTACTTGTGCTGGGTCATGCGCGGCATCCGCCTGCCCTTGCTCGTGCAGCTGCCGGCCACGCTGTCGATCGCGTGCGCGATCCCGCTCGGCAGCGCCTGGTTCGGTCCGTTGCCGACCGTGTCCGTCGCGGCCGTCGCGGTCCTGTGCGGCCTCGGCGTCGATTTCGCGATCCACTACGCAGCGCGCTACCGCGAAGAACGGCTGCATCTCGCGCACGAACAGGCCGTGGCCTCCGTGCAGCGTGCGACCGTGCCCGAGCTGCTGATCGACATGGCGACGACGGCGGTCACTTTCCTCGCGGTCGGCAGCGGCGAGCTGAGCGGGCTGCGCGCTTTCGGCTGGCTGCTCGCACTCGGGCTCTTGTGCAGCGTGCTCGTGACAGTGACCGTGCTGCCGATCCTGCTCCGCTTCGCGGGGCAACGGCGCGACCCCGAGCGCAGCCAGGTCGCGAGCCTCGCCGATCGCTGGATGCAGAGCCGCAGCTCGCGGCCCGTCGCGTGGGCTGTCATCGCCGCGGCAATCATGGCGGCGGGGTTCGTCGCAGGTGCTGGCGTGCAGCTGCAGGCCGATCCGGCGGCGCTGCGGCCCGCGGACGATCCCGTGGCCGCGGCGCGACAGCGCATCGAGACGGTGGTCGGGTTCTCGACCGTGCCCGTCGCGGTGCTGTGGCCGCTCGCCGAGGAACCGGGGCCGTTGCTACATGGCTTGCGGGCGGTGCGGGAAGCCGGCGACCTCCGGTTCTGGAGCGGGCTCGAGGCCGTGGACACCAGGGCCGGACGGCAGGCGGTTGCCGACTTCCGCGCGAGCACGGCGGGCTTCGCCGAACAGACGTTGGCCGAGCTCGCGAGGGCCGGTCTCGAGCCCGAACCGTTCCGCAGAGCGCTCGAGGACCTCGCCGCGCGCCATGCGGCGGACCCACCGGCGCTCGAACCGGTCGTCGTCGACGTGGACGGAGTCGCGTATCGCGTCGTGACGGTGTGGCCGCGCGAACGGCTCGACCGCGACGGATTTGAGCGCTTTGCGGTGGCCGTGCGCGCGCACGCTGGCCATGCGGCCGTCGTGCACGGAGCACCGACCGTGATGGCGATGCTCGAACAGGTTCTTCGCACCGATCTACGCGCTGCCTGCTGCTGGGCCGCGCTGCTGGCCATGCTCATGGTCACGCTCTGGCTCAGGTCCTGGCGGCACGGCCTGCTCGCCCTTCTCCCGAGCGCGCTCGGCCTCACGTTCACGCTGCTGCTGCTCGTCGCGCTCGGCGAGCCGTTGTCGCTGCTGAGCTTCGTCGCGGTGCCGTTCGTGCTCGGCATCGGCGTCGACGAGGGCGTGCACTTGGTCGGGCACTTCCGGTGCTCTGCCGCGACCACCGGCGCGACGGGCGTTGGCATAGCACGCACGAGCCTCGGGACCGTGCTCGGGTTCTCTTCGCTGCTCGTCGCGACGAGCCCCGGACTCCGGGCCGTGGGCGCCATCGTCGCGATCGGTTCGCTTGCGACCATGCTTGCGTGCCTGTTCGTGCTCGCGCCGCTGCTCGCGCAGCGCGACCACCTTCACCAGAGCCGCTTCCAGCAGAACCAGTGATGTGGGCGCTGGCGGATCGCCCACTCGCAGGCGTCGGCCATCTGGTCCACGGCGTTCCTGATGTCGGCCGCCTTGTCGTCGGTCCTGGCGACCGCGATCGGCTCACGCAGCACGATGCGGTACTGCCGCCTGCCCTCGCGGAACACGAACACCGGCACCAGATGCGCATCGGCCGCGCGCGCCAGCGCCGCGGGACCGGGCGGCAGCTCCATCGGGCGGCCGAACATGCGCGAAGTCAGCGAACCCATGCCCGCGCGCGGCCGGTCGCCCGGCAGCGCCACGATGTCGCCCTTGCGCAGCGCCATGAGCAGCCGCGCGCCGAGCGTCAAGTCGGCCCCGGCGTAGTGCACGACGAACAGGTCGCGATGCGGGTGGTTCCGGAACAGCTCGCTCACGAAGTCCTGCGCGGCGCCGTTCATCTCGGGCTCGCGCACGACGTGGATCTTGCGCCCCCTCGGCACCTCGCGCACGAGCGGTCCCATCTCCCAGTTGCCGAAGTGCGCCGTGAAGAACACGTAGCCGCGCGCCGACTCCTGCATCTGCGCGAACGTGGCCCTGCCCTCGTACTCGAACCGCATCGGCCGATCGCGGAACTGCTCGTAGCGTTCCGTGAGGCACCAGGCGAGATCGTAGAAGGTGCGCCAGATGCGGCGCTGGCGCTCGAAGAACCCGCACGGCCCGAGCAAGGCCTCGAGGTTGCTCGCGACGGCCGCGCGGATGTTCCACAGCCAGAACCAGAAGAAGCACGTCGACAGCCAGTTCATCATCACGATGAACCACTCGGGGAAGAACGTGAGCCAGTAGTGCAGCCGGTACCAGGCGATGCCCGTGACGTGCAACGGGCCGAGCAGACGTCGTCCCCAGGTCGTCTGCGGGCCGTGCGGCTTCTCGCGGATCGGTTCGACGGTGTTTACCGGTGCGGACAAAGGTAGGCTCGCTGCCCTGGAGCCTACTGGTGTCACCGGCCCATCGCATCACGTTCCTGTCCGCGCTCGCGCTCGCGGCGTGCCAGGGTTTGCTGCCGCCGCGGCCCGAGACGCTGGCCCGCCTGCGGCCGATGCCGCTCGCGTCTGCCATCCGAGGCCGGTTCGAGCTCGAACTGCAGGGACCGGGTCTCTCGGGCACCTTCGATGCGGTCTGCGCGGTCGAGGGGCGGTGCTGCCGACTGCAGCTCTTCCCCGACATCGGCGCCAAGATCTTCGACCTCCGCCTCGAGGAGGCGACGATCGCGGCCGACGGACCGTGGGGTCACTACGAGGCCAAGGCGCCGCTCGACGACGCGGCGCCGCACCTGGCCCTCGTGCTCGGAGTCATGATCGCCGAACTGCTGTGTCCGGTACAGGCTGCGCGCGTGATTGGCGAACGCCCGGGCTCCGATGGGCGCACGCAGGTCTCGCTGCTGCCCGCACTCGGCAGCGGCGTGGTGGTCGCGACGCTCGCGGCCGAAGGCGAGATCGAGACTTACGCCATTACGCTCGGCCACGTTGCGTTCACCGTGCAGGCGGATGGATCGCTGCGGGGGCGGGGCATCGCGGGCCAGCTGCGGTTCCCGGGCGGCTGACGGTGGTTGCTGCCGCGGCCAGTTGGTATAGGAAGGGAGTCCCGGCGAACACCATCGCGGAACGGCCAGTGACATTGGCCGGTCCCGTGCATCGTCGCGGGCGGTTTGGTTCCCGGCGCCGGTTTCCGATCCACTGATCTCTCGAACTCCATTTCTCGAACAAGTGGACACCGCGACCGATCCGAAAAGCGGATACGGCCACGCGGCCGCATGACCGATGTTCCGCCGCAAGCCGCAAGACAAGAGCCCGACTGACCTGCCGGACCCCGGCGCTGACGCACCGGATCCCGGCGCCGACATGGTCGTCATCGTCGATCAGTCGGTGAATCCGTATCTCGTGCTCTTCCACGAGCCCGCCGGTTTCCGCGCGGAACAGGTCCGCTCGCTGCGCAACCGGCTCGTGGCGATGAACCCGGACGGCGAGCCGAAGACGCTCGTCGTGACTTCGGCCGTGCGCAGCGAAGGCAAGACCGTCACTGCGCTGAACCTCGCGATGGCGTTCGCCGAGCTCGAGCGCCAACAGGTGCTGCTGATCGATGCGGACCTGCGGTCGACGAGCTGCGAACGCTACCTGAACCTGAACCCGGGGCCCGGTCTCACCGACGTGCTGCTCGGGCGTGCGTCCGTGGACAAGGTGCTGCGGCCGGCGGGTTACCGGCAGCTGATGCTGCTCGGTGCCGGCTCGCAGGTGCCCAACCCTGCCGAGGTGTTCGGTGCTTCGCGGCTCGAAGAGCTCATGCACCGCTTGAAGGAGCGCTTCCAATACGTCGTGATCGACACGTCGCCCGTGCTGCCCTCCTCGGACACCGGCGTGCTCGCGGCGCGAGCCGATGGCACGCTGATCGTCGTCCGGCTCGAGCACTCGGTGAAGAAACAGACGCGCGAGGCGTTGCGCACCGTGCAGGACATGGGTGGCAACGTGCTCGGATGTTTCGTCACGGACCTGCGCGGACAGGATCCCGAGACCGACCAGGGTCTCGCCTACGAAAAGCGCGGTGAGGAATCCTGAGCGTGGGTGGCCTCCGCGAGACTCTCAAGGAAGCGGTGCGGCAGCTGGCGTTCCGCACTTCGCTCGCGAGTCTCAAGAAAAAGGGCGTGCAGAAGGTCAATGTGCTCGGCATCGACCGGATCGTCGCGCTCATCGAAGCCGCCGTGCAACGCAGCCTGAAGTCGCGCCTGCTGGGCGCCGATCGCGAAGCCGTCGCCGCGGCGACCAAGGCCGAGTTCCTGCGGCTCTTGCGCACGAACGAGGATCTGCAGCGGCAGAAGAGCGAGTGGGAGCAGCAGAAGGAGCAGGCCGAAGAGGAGATCGACCAGCTGCGCCGCGACCTCGCCCAGCAGAACCGCTCGTTGCAGCAGAGGCTCGAGCAGGATGCGCTCGAGAACAGGAACCGCTACGACGGCGAGAATGCCCTCATCGCGCGCAAAGTTGCCGACGTCATGCAGGCCATCGCGGGCAACCAGGGCATGTCCGCGAAGGCGGCCGAGGAGAAGGTGATGGAGCTCGTGATGGACGTCGTCAGCGGCGAGCGCGAGGACGCCGAGCACGCACGACGCGCGTTGCAAGACCGCGACGTCGAGAACCTGCAGCGTCGCATCAAGAAACTCAGCGAGACGCTGCAGCAGACCGAGCAGCGCTTGCAACACGTGGCCGCCACGAAGAACATCGAGAGCGGCATTTCCTCGTTGTACCGCGAGGTACAAGGGGTGTCGCTCGGCGACGTGCTGGCACACAAGAAGTCAGAGCTCATGGCCGAGATCTTCAAGGCCAACCTCGAGCTGCAGAAGAGGACGGGCAAGCGTTGAGTCCGAGCCGGCCGCAGGTGCAAGTGCACGAGCAAGCAACGGCAGGAAGAACAAGGAGAAGCACAGGACCATGACCGAGACCAAACAGACCGGGGACTCCCCGAAGAAAGACCACGGCGTGCTCTACATCGGGATGGACCTCGGGACTTCGCGCACATCGGTCTCGGCCAGCAACGGCGTTCGAGAGACCGTCCACTCGCTCGTGGGCTATCCGAAGGACGTCGTGAGCAGGAAACTGCTGCAGAAGGACGTGCTGTTCGGCAAGGAGGCCCTCCAGCATCGAACCTCGGTGAAGCTGTACAAGCCGCTCGAGAAGGGCGTGCTCAAGTACATGAGCGACGGCCACAATGACGCGGAAGCGAAGATCAATCTGAAGGCCGCGCAGGAGCTCATCGGCGAGGCCATCCGCCTCGCGAAGCCGCGCAAGGACGAGCTCGTGTATTGCGTGATCGGCGCACCGGCCGAAGCTTCGATGAAGAACAAGGGGGCGATCGTCGAGGCGGCGCGTCTTGCCAAGGTCGACTCCGTGATGCTCGTCAGCGAGCCGTTCGCGGTCGCCTACGGACTCGATTGGCTCGACGACGTGCTCGTCGTCGACATCGGCGCTGGCACGACCGACCTCTGCCGCATGCACGGCACGATGCCCGAGGACGGGGACCAGGTCATGTTCGACACCGCCGGCGACGCGGTCGACGCCGAGCTCGAGCGTCGCATCAAGCAGAGCTGCCCGGGCGCCGACTGCACGATCTACCGCGTGAAGGAGATCAAGGAACGCCACGGCTACGTCGGCGATCCGCCCGAGCGCTGCATCGTCGATCTGCCCGTGAACGGCAAGCCGACTCCGTTCGACCTGACCGAGCAGATCGGCCAGGCCTGTTCGATCCTCGTCGATCCGATCGTCAAGGGCATCCACAAGCTCGTCGCGTCGTTCGACCCCGATTTCCAGCACAAGATCAAGGAACGCGTGCTGCTCGCGGGCGGCGGCTCGATGGTGAAGGGGCTCGACTCGGCGATCGAGAAGGCGATGAAGGAACGCCTCGGCGGCGGCAAGGTCGTGCGGATCGAGGAGCCTGTCTATGGCGGCGCGAACGGCGCGCTGAAGGTCGCGCACGACATGCCGGCCGATTTCTGGGAGCAGCTCAAGTAGCGCGGCTCCACGCGGCGCTACGCGAATTCGTAGTTGTCCCGAAGTACGCGCTCGAGCTCGCGGAAGTCCTTGATCTCGTGCGTGGCCACGGTGGCACCCTGTTCCGCGGCGTGGCGGCCGCTGCGCCGGATGCGCACCGTCGACCAGCCCTCGCGGTTGCAGGGGTCGATGTCGTGCGTCGGATTGTCGCCCACGTAGAGGCAACGCTGCGGCTTCAACTTGAGGCGCTGCAGCACGCGGCGGTAGAGCTTCGGGTTCGGCTTGCTGAAACCGACCTGGTCCGTGAAGAAGATCGCCGAAGGCGTCAGGAACTCGAGCACCCCGAGCCGCACGAGCTTCTCGGCCTGTTTGATCGTGATGCCGGCCGAGATGATGCCGCGAACGAGCTTCGTCGTCGCGAGCCACTTGAGGACGTCGCGCACGCCGTCGTCGACCTTCAATTCGCGTCCCTTCGTGCCGTGGTAGGCCACGACGCCGGCCGCGACGATCACGGCGCGGTTCTGCCCTTCGGTCGACTCGGGACCGAGGCGATCGATCACCTTGTCGAAGTGCCCGCCGTAGTTGCTCGAGAACTCGGTGATCACCTCGTCGAGCTCACGCTTCGCGGCGGCCCGATCGGCGCGCAGGCCGGCGGCGATCATCGCTTCGACGGCAGCGTGCCGTGCCTTGTCGGCGAACAACGACGTCGAGAACAGCGTGTCGTCGATGTCGAAGAACACCGCATCGAGGGGTTTCTTCACGGCCGCAGTCTTCCGCATCTGCGGCCGGGAGGCAAGGGCGGGCCGCGTCGGCGCCTTGACGGGGCAGGTAGCTCGTCGTCGAGAACCCCGGTGCGCCGGCAGAGAACCTCCCTCGGCGCCGCGTGTGGGCGCCTTTGGCGTAGTTCGCCCGCAGCATGAATCGCCCAGCGGCGCCGGAGACCCGCGCCGGAGTCGGGCTACTGCTGCAAGTGCCTCAGCGGCCTCGCGACTCGTTGACGTGCACGTCGGTGATCTGGGCGCGCACCATGACCATGAGGCTGCGGTTCTCGTCGACGATGCCCTCCTGCTTGAACAGGAAGGAGATCAGCGGCAGCGTCGTGAGGAACGGCACCTCGGCGCGGCGTTCCTTGGTCAAGACCTGGCGCAGACCGCCGAGCAGCACCGTGCCGCCGTCCGGCACCTTCACGGTGGTCCAGAAGTTGGTCACGGTCAGTTTCGGCAGCTGCAGCGTGACGGGCAGCGTCGATCCGGCGAGCGACGTCGTGAACGTCGGGATCGGCCGTTCGAGCTCGGCCACCGTCGGGTTCAGGTTCAGGATGATGTACTTGCGGTCGTTCAGGATGACCGGCTGCACGTCGAGCACGATGCCGTCCTGGATCACGTCGATCTTCGGATCGGCGATGAACGCCGCCTGGGCGACTTCGACGTCGAAGTCGCGCACATACGACGTCTGGTTGATCACTGCGACGTGGCCGCGCCCTTTGTTGCGGACCGACAGGATCTGGCTGTTCACGACCTCGCCTTCGGCCTTCTTCTCGACCGCGCGCAGGATCACCTGGAGCTGCGTGTCGTCGAGGAGCGTCCAGCCGGCAGTGAGACCGCCCGTGGGGGACAGCACGCGACCGAGGTCGGTCGTGAAGAAGTTCTCGGTGCGCCCGCGGATGTCGCCGTCGCCGCCGTCGTTGTAGAACGCGCCGGCCAGCGGGTTGGCCGCCGGGTCGCCGGTGCCGCCATTGTCGAGACCACGCGAGGCATTGTTCTGCAAGCCGTTCGTGATGTCGTCGAGCGTGACCGTGTCGCCCTTGTTGCCGGAGCCACCGAGTCCGCGGATGTCGACGCCGATCTCCTGCAGGAAGTTGCGCGAGATCGTCAGGAACTTCGAGTCGATCGTGACGATCGGAGTCGAGAAGCGACGCATGTCGTCGAGCGTGCTCCTGACCAGCGCCTGCATCTCGGGGCTCGCCTTCACGGAGAGCAGGCCGGACTCTTCGGGCCGCACTTCGACGCCATCGGTCTCCCAATACTTGGGATCGGTGGCGTCCTTGAGCGTCGTGACGAGGTCCGCGAGCTCGATGCCCGCAACGGGGTCTTCACCTTCGCTGCCGGTCCTCGGCGTGTCGTCCGCAGTGTCGCCGGGGATGTCGCGGATGCGCGGCGGCAGGAACTGCGTCTCCTTGAAGATCAGATCCTTCACGGGATAGATCTCGCTCTGGATCGTGCCGGCAGCCTCCGACTTGTTGCCGATCACGACGACGCCGTTCTTGACCGTCCAGGCGAGGTTCTGGCTCCGCCCGACCATGTGGCTCAGGAAGTCCTTGAGCGTCATCGAGGACACGAGCTCGATCACGATCTTGAGGCTCTCGGTGTTGATGATTTCGCGCGCCGCGGGGGTCGTGATGATCGTCACGCCCGTGATCAGGTTGAGGTTCTTGATCACGTCGAGGAACGCACCGGTCTCTTCCGTGTAGGAGAGCTTGCCGACCTGGTCGGTCCGGACCTTGTTCCACACGGCGTCGTCCTGCGGGTCCATGATCGCAGCCTGCGTCCTCGCGCGGGAACGGCCCATGGCGCGCTGCCAGGTCTCCATGTCGAGCTCGAGCACGCTGGTCTGCGGGATCTTGAGATCCTCGTCGGCTTCGATCATCGCGCGGATGCTGCGTGCGCGCTGCGCGTGGTAGTCCTCGGTCGCGCCCTCGCGGCCGGCCTTGACGGCCGCCGTGTGCAGCTCGTAGGCGATCGCATTGTTCTGGTCGAGCTGCATCGCGCTGCTCGTCAGATCCTGCGCGCGCTGGAACGCGCGGTTCTGGAACGCGATCTGCGCTTCGTGCAGCAACGCTTCGAGCCGCGCTGCGCGCCGGGCCTCGTTCTCCGCGTATTGCCTCTTCAGCTGCTCGGCCGCCTCTTCGTTCTGCTTGGCCTGGCTCTGTTGCCGCTGTTCGTCATAGAGCCGCTCGGCCTCGACTCTGGCCTTCTGGACCTGGGCCGGGAGGTCCTTCCAGTCCATGTCGTCCTTCTTCACCTCGATCGCGAGATGGGCGAGACGCAGCTCTTCGACGGCGCCAGCGTAGTTCTTGTCCGCCATCGCCTGTTGCGCCTTCTGCAGCTGCGCCTGCACGTTCGCGAACGCGCGCTCCTCGCCGATCTGTCGCAGACGCAGCTGCTCCTCGGGGTAGGTGCTGACTCGTCCCGGGGGTTCGCCGAGCTCGGCTTGCACCGAACGCAGCAGCGTGAGCATCTCCTCGTTGGCCGGGGAGAGCTCCTTGGCCTTCAGCAACTCGCGCTTCGCGGCTTCGAGGTTGCCGTTGCTGCGCAGCGCCTGCGCGTTCGACATGTACTTGGCGACGAGCGCCTGGCGCCGTTCGTCGGTGACCCTCTGCTGCGGTTGGGGCTGCTGGGGCTCCTGCGTGGCGGCGGCCCGCGGGGTCGTGGTGGTGGGTGCTGGTGCGGTCGCTTCGGGAGGCGTCGAGCACGACGTCGCGAGGAACAGACCAATCAGCGAAGCAGCGAGAAGGCGCGGATGTTCGAGAGCCATCATTTCACGCTCGGTGCGTACGAGATCGCAGACCAGTTCCGCGGGCGCGGAACTCTCTCAGTGGCAGCAGCAAGCGACCGGATACAAACAATGGAGGGCACCATCGCCGATCCGGGGGGACTGCCGGATTGGGCCGGTCGAGAGGGACTTGCTGCGGTCACGGAGCGGACAAACAACCGGCCGGGACTCCAGCGAGACCCGGTCAGTGGGAGGCGAAAGCTAGCCCTGGTGACAAGGAGGTGCCAGCGGTTTTTGGCACTTGATAGGGGGCCTTTGCCGCCCGCGCGCCCGGGGGCGGCGGGGGCTACCACCGGTACGTGGGCGGTGCCTTGCGGCGAAGATCGACTACTTGCCGCCGAGACCGCTGCCGAAGCTGATTTCCCTGAAACCGGCCTCGTTGCACGCGTCCGCGGTCTTCGCGACGTCGTCGTAGTAGGTGCCGGGGTGGGCTTCGATGACGCAGCCCAGGAGCTTCCGGCCACCCGTGCCCTGGTCCGGCACCTGGCTGCTCGGGTCGAGCGCAATGCGCTTCAGCTCCGCGGTCAGCTCCTGGACGCTGTAGAGCGGCTTCGGCCCGACTTCCCACCGGACGCGGTGGTCCTTGAGCACGAAGCGGTTGGGGCGCTTCGTGCCTTCCTGCACGAGGCCGGCCGCTGTGCCGGATTGGTACTCGGGGACGCCGGGCGACTCGACGTAGATCCGGACCGGCAGTTGTTCGCGCGGCTCCGCGATCGCGGCTCGGGTGCCGCTCTCCTTCGGCAGGTAGGCCTGTAGCTTCGACTCGAGCACTTTGAAGTCGATGCAGACGAAGAAGATGATCATCAGGAAGACGGTGTCGATCATCGGGGTCATGTCCCACTTGACCTCTTCCTGGACTTCTTCGAGCAAGCTCATCGACGGGTCCTGTTCCGGTCCTTCTCGCCGGCCTCCTTGTCGACCTCCGACAACGCGAGCTCGACCTGCCAGAACGCGATGTCGGGCTGGCAACACTGCTTCATGATCTCGCCGACGTAGTGCCACTCGGTCCACTTGTCGGCGCGGATCAGGATCGGCACGTCCATCAGCGGCACGGGTCTGCCGCCGACCAGCTTGTTCTCGCGTCCAGCCTTGTTGGCCAGGCCCTCCCTGCGGATCGCGAGCAGCAGTTCCTTGATCGGCCGGTAGTCCTTGCCGTGCACGGCCGGGTCGTAGACGACGCGCTGGCGGTAGACGACGCTGCCGTTCTGCAGCACGTTGACGACGGGACGGTTCTTCGGCGGCTGGTCGTCGAGGACGCGATAGACGGCGCGCGGCAGCACGAGGTCTTCGAGGTTCTGCTGGCTCAGGTCGATGATCAGCACGAAGAAGATCATCAGCAGGAACACGCAGTCGATCATCGGAGTCATGTCGATGGCGACGTGCTGCTGGGCCACCTTCATCATGTCCATCGGCATCAGCTCCGCAGTGAAGCGCTGCGGAAGCGCTCGAACAGATCCTCGGTCATCGCATTGATCTCCATCGACGTGCGCAGCACTCGGTTGCGCAGCGCGTAGAACGCGACGCTGACCGGGATCGCGACCGCCAGGCCGAAGATCGTCGTGATCAGCGCCATCTTGATGCCGCTCGCGAGCTCGGCCGGGCTGACCGGACCGCCGGCGCGCGCGATCGTGCTGAAGGTCAGGAACATGCCCGTCACGGTGCCGAACAGGCCCATCATCGGCGACATCGCTGCGATCAGCGACAGCCAGCCGATCTTCTGGAACAGCCTCACGGCTTCTTCGGTCTGCATCTCGCGCAGCGACGCCTGCATCGTCTCGAACGAGTGGCCGAGCTTCGAGAGGCCGGCACCCACGACATTCGTCAGGTAGTTCTTGTCGCGCTCACAGAGCACGATCGCATCCTTCCAGTTCTCGGCTTCGAACAGCTCCTCGAGCTCGTCGAGCAGGATGGGCGGCGCGAGCTTCTCGCGCTTGATCGTCACGAAGTTCTCGATGACGAGCGCGAGTGCAATGACCGACATCAGCACGATCAGGTAGCCGATCAGACCGGCGTTCTCGTAGGCGAACACGTCCTCGAGCACGCTCGGCTCGACGGGGTCCTGCGCGAGCAGCGTGGTCGCGAACAACACCGGCGTTGCCACAGCAAGGATGCGAAGGAAGGGCACTTGCCTTCTGATCTTGCGGATCTTTCGGATCATGGGGACACGCGCGGAGAGTCTGCTGCACGAGACCCGATCTGGAAAGCGCAGTCGAGCGTGAAGGTGCGCATCGTTGGTCTTGCCGGGTCAGCGATTGCTCTGGAAGAAGCGGAACAGCAGCCGGCCCTCACGGCCGTAGGTCTTCAGCTTCGCGAAGTCGTCGGTCGACCTCGCGATGCGATAGAACTTGTCGGCGATCTCCTTGAACTTGCTGTCCGCGAGACCGGCCTGGCGCGCGAACCAGTAGGCCTCCCACTGGAAGCGATACCACGCGAGGCTGTACATGCTGACCTCGGGCCGATCGCCCCAGACGCGGTACTCGGTGTAGTACTTGCGGTAGGCGTCGGCCGGCCGGTCCAGCCCCGCGACACGCGTGTTCGCGCCGGTCTTCGAGAACTCGAACCAACCACCGAGCGCGCGGCAGACGAGGCGCTTCACCTCGAAGTTGTCGGGGTTCGCGCGTTCGGCTTCGACGAGCAGGTCGTAGGCCTGCTGGAAGTGCCTCTGCTGCAGCAGCGCTTCGCCGATCTTCGGGCGCACGAACTGCTCGATGGCCCGATTCGTCGCGGCGCCGTGCAGGTCGATTGTCTTGCGTGCGATCTCCTCGACCCGTGGCCAGTTGTCGAGCGCTTCGTAGCCCTGCATCGTCGCGATCAGGATCGCGAGCTGAGGCTTCGGCGAGCTCGCGATGTAGTCCGAGCCGATCGCGACGAGTCTCGTGCGCATCGCGTTCAGGGCCTGCGTCGCGGCATCGACGGCCGCCTCGTCCTGGTCGTTGGCAATGACGTTGTCGAGCTCGACGCCGAGCGTCTTCACCTGGCTCTGGTATTCCTGGAAGATGCAGGCGGCAAGACGCGAAGCGCGGGCGGCGTCCTTCGTCTTGAGTTGCGCCCAGGCCTCTTCGGCGCGATCGAGCTCGGCGAGGTCCGCGTGCAGCCGGCCGATGTACTCGAGCACGGTCGCCAGGTTGGCCTCGCCGTCCTTGCCCGCATCGGCGATGTAGGCGCGCGCGTTCTCGAGTGCGGCCGGATACTTCGTGAGGTCCTGCTTGCGCTGCAACTCGGCGCTGCCGCGGGCCTCGACGTAGCTCATCTGCACTTCGGCGAAGGCGGCCTCGGCAGCGGCAGCGCGGCGCACCTGCAGCCTCGAGGTGTCGCTCGCCGGCAGCGGATTGTCTGCGACCCAGGCGCGATACTCAGCGAGGGTTCTTCGCGCGACGTCGAAGTCGCCGGTCGCCGACCAGGCCCTCGCGATCAGCACACGGGCCTGCTCGTAGTGCAGGAAGCCGCTCTCGATCTTCGCGTACTCGGCGATCGCTTCGCGGAACTTGCCGTCGTTGAACAGCGCGTTGGCAGTCTTCCAGCACTGCATGCTGCCGCCCGTCGCCGAGTATCTGGCGATCAAGGCCGCGGCTCGCGCATGGTCCGGTTCGAACGATGGGTCCGCGCCGACCTGGCGCTTGTGATTCGCAACGGCGCGTTCGAGCTCGTTCGCGGCTTCGCCCGCTCGCTCCTGGTTGCTCGAGCCGAGTTGCTCGAGTCCTTCGCAGAGCGCGAGCATGGCTTCGCGGTGGCGCCCGGAGGCACTGTGGGCCGCGCCGAGCAGCTGCCATGCCGCAAGTCGCGTCGCCGGTTCGGAATCGTCGAGGACCGCGATGCAGCGGCGTAGGTCAGTGACCGCCAGCTCGTAGTCCTGGTGCTCGAGTGCGCCCTTGCCCAGCTCGAGCAGGAGGCCACCCGAGACGAGGCTGGCGTGCGTTTCGATCATGCCGCGCAACAGCGCCCGGGCCTTTTCGCCGACGTGGTCGCCGCGATGTCTGTCGTGGATCCTGCGCGCCATGGCCAGTGCCTGCGAGACCTTGGCCTGGTTGCCCGACGCTGCGAGGAAACGGGACTCGGCCAGCAGCACGAGGTGCCCGTGCTGCTCGCTGGCGACTTCGAACAGGTCCTTGTCCTGCTCGCCGAACAGCTTCATGTTCGCGCGAAACGCCGCGAACAACTCCCCGGTCCCGGCGGAGCCCTCGTGCACCATGAGCTGGCCGGCGCGCGCGTAGACTTCCTGCATCATCTCGAACAGGAATCGCTGCATCTCTTGCGTGAGGTCGAGCTCGCGGGTGCGAGCTGCCTGCAGCGACGTCGCGATCTGGTCGATCGTCGTGCGGTAGCTGCGCAGCGCGTCCAAGATCTTGCCGGCGACTTCATTGCACTGCGCGATCTCGAACATGCCGCGCAGCCCGATCGCGGTCTCCTCACCTGCCTCGAGCACGAGGCTCGTGAGATCGTCGATTGCTTTCGGCAACAGCACGGAGCGCTCGGCCACGACGGCGCGCGCCCGTTCGCGGGCGAGCACGCCACGGCGCAGCCACATCAGGTAGTACTCGGTCTCCTGCTGTGGGTCCTTGCGCGGCGGGCGCAGCCGCTCCATGACCTTCGAGCACGCCTCGATGCCGGCGGCGAACACGAGGCTGGCTTCGTCTTCGAGCTCCTTGCCGCGTTCGGGCGATTCCACGCGCGCGACGTCGAGCGCCTCGACGAGGACCTGACCGAATTCGCGCGACGCGTTCGCGAGCGTCGTGCGTGCCGCGGTCTGCACAGCGACATCCGACGAGCGTGCGATCAGCTCCTTCGAGCCGGCGATCGCCTCGCGGTAGAGCGTGCGCTGCTGATTGCGGTCGCTGCGCGTGCGCGCCCCATGGTAGGAGATCTCGATGGCGAGCAGGGCGATCTTGTCCTGGTCGCCGGCACTGCGGAACTCCGCGGCGAGCCGGTCTGACTCGGACCTGGCCAGCTCGAGGCTCATGTCCCTCGCGAGCGCGCGCACGAACGAGATCTCGCGGTCGAGCCGCGTCTGCGCGGGCAGGTGCGCCGTCGTGCAACAGAAGACGAGCAGCGGCAGCGTGCGCGTTCCGAGCGGGCGCGGGCAGGCCATGGGCAGCAACCATAACGACGCGCACGGCGAAGCGTTCAGTCCCTGCCCCGTTCGCTCGCCGGCACCAGTGGTGCCTCGGGCGCAAGCGGCGCTCCGCTGCGCCGCGAGTTCGCAGTGTCTCCCTGCTATCGGAGCATCGTCAGGCCGGACGGAGGCACGGGGCCATTCATGCCACTCGGCGAGGCCGGCACGGCAGGCAGGGACTTCGGGTTCGGTTCGTGCTCTTCCATGAGCACGATCTTGGCGCGGATCAGGATCAGGATCTTGCGGTTCTGCACCGAGGTGCCGGTGCGGCTGAAGAGCCAGCTGAGGCCGGGCAGGCTACCCAGGAACGGCACCGTGGACTTCAGGTTCTGGCGTTCCACGAGGCGCATGCCGCCGAGCATCATCGTGCCGCCGTCGGGCATCGTGACCGTCGTGCGCACGCGCTGCAGCGTGACTTCGGGCAGCTGGATCGAGATCGGCTGGCCGACGCCGAGCGTCGTCGTGAACGTCGGGATCGGCAGCTGCAGCGTCATGACCGTGGGCCGCAGCTCCATGGTCACGAACTTGAGCTCGCTGTCGACGACGGGCCGCACGTCGAGCGCGACGCCATTGTGCACGGTGCCGATGACCGGGTTCGCGACTGCGGCGGCCTGCGCGATTTCGACCTCGAAGTCCTTGATGTAGGCGATGTTCTGCAGGTTGTGCATGCTCGCCCGCGTGTTGTTGTAGATCATCAGGCGCGGCGCCTCGATCTGCTCGCTGCGCTCCTGCTTGCTGACCGCGCGCAACACGATCTCGACCTCGGTGTCGTCGAGGAAGGCGTATTGCAGCGACAGACCACCCGCGTTGGTCAGTCCGCCGTTGCGACCTCCGAGCGTCTGGTTGTAGAGGTTCTCGACGCGCGCCATGCCGTCGCCGTCCTGGCCGTCGTCGAAGAAGATGCCCGGCTCCGTGCCTGTGCCGACCACGCCGGGTGACGCGGGGTTCTGCTGCTGGCGCGGACCGAAGTCGTCGAAGCCGGTGTTCTGGCGCTGGCCCTGCTTCTCGAGGCCGCGCCCCGGGATGCCCTGCGACGACTGGTCGCCGAGGCCTCGCAGATCGATGCCCACGTCCTCGAGGAAGCTGTCTTCGACCCTGAGGAAGCGCGCTTCGACGTCGATCTGGATGCCGACGTGGCGGCGCAGCTCGTTGATGAGCCGTTCGACCGCCTGGTGCGTCTCGCGGTCGGCGCGCACGAACAGCACGCCGGCTTGCATGTTCATCGTGAACGGGCTGCCGTCCCACTTGTCGCTCGCGATCGTCGACTTGATGAGCTCCTGCAGGCGACCTTCGTCCACGACGGACGGCGCTGCTTCCTCCTCGGGCTCCGGGAACAGCGGCGCATCATCGCCGGGCACCGACAGGCGCAGGTCCGGACCGGGCTTGCCGGGCACACCCTGCACGAGCTCCTTGACGATGTATGGCTGCTGGTAGAGCTGGCCGATCGCGTTCGCGGGGCTCACGAGGTGCACGAGACCGTCCTTGATCCGGTAGGCGACGCCCGTCTGTGACTGGATCGCCTTGAGCGCCTCGGCGACCGATCGGCGCGTGAGCCGGAAATCCGTCAGCGTCGTCGTCTCGGCCGCGATCTCGCGCACTTCCTGCGTGACGAAGAACGTCGCGCCCGTGACCTGGCTGTAGTAGTTGGCCCAGTCCTGCACCGTCGCGTTCGCGAAGTTGTGGTCGAGCACGGTGTCGTCGAGCAGCTTCTGGATCGCCTGGTTCTCGGGCGTGTCGACGTCCATCGGCCGCGTGTAGGCGGCTGCTTCGCGCTTGCTGACGACGGCCCAGCGCGCCGGATCGAAGACGACCGTGTCGGTCTGCGGGATGTTGGCGTGCTGCAGCTCGAGGAACGTGTTGTTCCACTCGGTGCGCCAGCGCTCGCGCTGGACCTCGACGGACACGCTGTGCCGGGCCCGATCCGCGAGATCGCGCAAGGCGAGCGCCTCCGCGTTGGTCGGATCCATCAGCAGGGCCTGGTCGATGAGGTTCACCGTGGTCGCGTATTCACCGGCCTGGAACTTCACGTTCGCGGCTTCGAGCAGGCGGTCGACGTGCGTCTCGCGCGCAATCTCCTGGTCGCGCGCAATGCGGTTCAGCTCGGTCTCGGAGGCCTGCTTGGCCTGGTCGGAGGCTTGCTTCTCGGCCTTGCGCTTGGCCTCCACGGCATCGGCCAGCAGCAGCTCGGCCTGCTTGCGCAGCGGGTCGTTTGCCTGCGTGTAGCGCGAGTATCTCATCGCCGTGACGGCGCGCTCGAAGCTGTCGATCGCGCGGCCGAAGTTGCCGAGCCCCATGTGCGCGCGGCCCGAAGCGAGGTCGTTCTCGACGAGGGCTCGCTCGCGCTCCTGCCGGATGCGATCCTCGAGAATGATGTCGCTGATCACGCCGCGCAACGGCACGTCCTTGTCGCCGAGCACTTGATTGCAGCGCTGCAGGATGTCGCGCGCCTCGCGGTTCTCGTTGTCGAGCTCGAGCACGAACGCTGCTTCGTTGCGCGCATCTTCGAACAGACGCAGATCGAGCGATCGGCGCGCATTCTCGAGGGCCTTGCGCGCGATGGCCTGCGGATCACGCGGCTCCTGCCCCTGAGGCTGGCCTTGTGGGTTCTGCGGCTTCGGCTCGGCTTCCGCCGGCTTGCTCGGCGCGGGCGCTTGCGCCGTCAAGTCAGCGAATGGAGCAGCGGGATCGGCCGCGGGTGGCTTGGCTGCGGTCGGATTGGCTTCGGGACTCGAAGGCGTGCCCGCACAGGCGGCCAAAGCGAGCCAGGAGGACGCATAGAGGCCGTACGTGCGCAGGGTCTGAACCGTGATCATGCTGATTGCCTGCCAGGAAGGCGAACGGGGAGAGGGAGCGAGTCCGCAGGGCGGAACCAAAGGGCGGGATCAACGATAGCGGGATGGCGGCATTGGCAAGCGAGCCGTTGCCACCTGCCCGTTTGCAGCCGGCCATTGCAGACCGGCCCAATTGGAAGCAGGAGATCGGAGCGAAAGAGCAACCAATCGCACGGTCGAACCGAGCAGGCGGTTCTGCACCCAGGTCCATGCCACCAAAGTGCAGATCGGACGACGAACTCGGCTGTTCCGGGCGAACCTGCGTCTTCGAGGGACGGGAGAGGCGCAGGGTCGGCGGACGGTAGCGAGCCGGCGCAACATGGTCAAGGTCGCTTCCGGGCCTTCGCTGCAGCCTGCCATACCCCAGACCCGAGGACTCGGACCCTATGGCGCTGGCGACCCGGGGCGCTCGGGCAGGCCGAGCAAGCGGTTCACGCGCTTGATGTCCTCCCAGGTCTCCCTCTTGTGCGAAGCATCGCGCAGCAGGAAGGCCGGGTGCCAGGTGACGACCACCGGCACCCCTTCGTAGACGAGGGGGCGGCCGCGCAACGCATGCATCGGCTCCGTCGTGCCGAGCAGGTTGTGGGCTGCAGTGCGGCCCAGGCAGACAATGACTTCGGGCCGCACGAGCGCGATCTGCTGGCGCAGGAAGGGCAGGCAGGCCGCGACCTCGTCGGGTTGGGGCACGCGATTGCCGGGCGGGCGGCACTTGTTGATGTTCGCGATGTAGACTTCGCCACGCTGCAAGCCCATGGCTCCCGACAGGATGCGGTCGAGCAGCTGACCGGCCGGGCCGACGAACGGGCGACCGGTCTGGTCTTCCTTCGCGCCGGGGGCCTCGCCGACGAACATCACGCGCGCCCTCGGATTGCCTTCGCCGAACACGGCGTGCTGTCGGCCCTCGTGCAGTTTGCACTTCGTGCACGGCATGACTTCGGCGCGCAGCGCCTGCAGGGCAGCTGCCCGGTCGCCGTCGCCGCCTTTGGCGACGGCGTTTGTTTCGGGCCGGCCGGCCGCAGCAGCCGGTGGGGGGGCCTCCAGCCGCGGGGCCGGACGAGGTGCTTGCTGCGCGATGACCCGAGGAGCGGCGGTTCCGGCCGGCAGCACGAGGTCGGCGCCGTAGGCCGCCCCGGCCAGTTCGAGGTGCTGCTGCAGCTGGCTCGGCACGAGGACCACGTCGCGCGTTCTATCCGCCGTGCCGGTCTGCGGCCATTGGGTAGTCGGCACGCCGCGGGAAGATCCCGTAGCTGTGTGCGAGGCTCGGTCGCTCGCCGAGCGCGATCACGCTGTGCCACGCGACCGCGTCGATGCTGAACGAAGGCAGCAGGATCGCGTCGCCGGCTTGCAACACGAACAGGGCCCCGCGCGCAGCGAGCGCCGCCGTGAACTCCGCGTCGCGGTTGATCACCGACTCGAGCGCAAGGTCGCCATGGTCCAGCGCTGCCATCGCTCTGCTCGGGTTGCGCGCATGGCCGCACTTGCTGAGCAGCGCCGCGAGCCGGCGCTTGCCGAGCGAGATCCAGGCCGTGTGTCCTTCGAGCTGGCAGAAGACGACGCCGAGCTGGCCCGGTTCTGCATCGTGGTGGAACAGCGCACCGCCGTCGGGGCAGTTGTTGTAGACGATGCGCTCCGACAACCGGTGGGGCCGCTGCAGCAGCTGCTGCAGCAGAGCGCGCAGCGGCGCACAGTCCAGGATGGCTGCCGACTCGGGGAACACGCGCGCCGCCAACAGGTCGGCCCAGCCGCTCGTCAGATCGGCAACCGGCGCGCTCGCATCAGCGGGGTCGGGCCCCGCGCCGAAACGGATGCGCAGCGAACGGTCGGTGCCGGCGGCGATCCACACCAGCTGGGACCACAGGTCGCGCGCGACGATCGCGCCGTCGGGTCCCGCATCGAAGTGGAGCCGCGCGAGTTCGCGCGGGTTGTCGCGGTCCTTGCTGCTGCCGCGGAAGTGCAGCTCGAGGTCGCCGCCGATGCGGCGTTCGATCTCGTCGACGAACGAAACGCCCGCGCGCATCTGGTCGAACAGACGCAGCGAGGCCGCGATCGCGCGGGCCTGGGGACGAAGACCGCGGCCGAGCACGCCCGGCGCGAAGACGGGTTCGCTGGCACACCAGCGCGCCAGGGCCTGCTCCTTGCTCGGCAGCTCGCGCGCGACGGTGACCGCATAGCCGAGATCGGCGCCGCGCCGGCGCAGCGGCCACACGGCTCGCTTGCGCCGGAGCAAGGCGCGCACGACGTCGTCGGCGCCGGGACGCAGGTGGCGGGCGGAGAACACGGCAGCGCAGAGATTGCCCGGAACTTGCCCCACTGCAAGCGTGCGTGGCTACGCTGTGCGACCCCTCATGATCGCGTCCGCCACCGAC
>Ga0075428_100000542_pt1 | contig 38572 bp, 31 predicted proteins | sample RhiMetdeltSRZDD2_FD_75291 | JGI IMG/M metagenome (GOLD analysis project Ga0075428, IMG submission 75291) | Populus rhizosphere microbial communities from Tennessee, USA - Rhizosphere MetaG P. deltoides SRZDD2 | ecosystem: Host-associated > Plants > Roots > Rhizosphere > Soil | place: USA... | reverse complement strand
TCCGCGCCGTCCACCGCCTCCGCCCCCGCGAGCGACGCCGCGTCGGCCGCGGTCATCCCGAGCTCCTGGGAGCATAGGTCGTCCAGGAACCGGCGGTCGGATTCCGCGCGCGTGCGGCGGATCTCGCCGTCGCGCACCTCTTCCCGCGAGCGGTCGAGCGCCGCGCGCAGGTCCCGCGAGGACGCTTCCTTGTCTTGGAGAAGCTCGCGACGGGCGGCGAGCGATTCCTCCCGCGCGGCCGCGTCGAGGGCCGCCTGCCGGCGCCTCTCCCACCGGTCGGCGAGCTCGACCTCGGTGGCGCGCGCGGTGGTCTCCGCCTCGGCGGCGCGCGCGGCGGCCTCCTCGCGCTCCCGGCCGGCCGCCTGCGCGCGGGCGGTGAGGTCCGCGGTGGCGTCCGCCAGCCGCGCGGTCTCGCGACGCGCCGCCTCCAGCCGCTGCTCCCGGCCGGCGAGATCGGCGCGGGCGCCGGCTTCGGCATCGACCAGGACCCGAAGCGCGGCTTCCGCGAGATCCAGATCGGCGATCTCGACGCCGAGCGCCGTGGTCAGACGCGCATGCTCCGCGTCCGCCGCGGCGGCGGCCCGCGAGGCGTCCTCCACGGCGAGCGCCAGCCGGTCGGCCTCGAGAGCGGCGGCTTCGATCTCCTCGCGGAGGACCTCGAGGCGCCGCGACGTCCGCGCCCGCTCGTCGTCCGTCCGCCGCGCGAGCATCTCGACCTCGACGCCGCGCCGGTCCTCCGTCTCGAGCACGCGACGCCCGTCGGCCCAGACGGCTTCGGCGCGCGCGAGGGCCTCCGCGAGCTGCTGGAGGCTCGCCTGGGCCTCGCGGGCGCGGGACGCCTCTTCCGCGACCTGCCGCCGCGCGTCCGCGGTCCGCCGATTGTGGGCGAGCAGCCCGCGCTCGGTCGCCGCGCGCCCTCCCGCCGCGATCATCCCCGACGCGTAGACGACCTCCCCCGTCGACGCGAGGTAGTCCACGTGCGGGTAGTCGCGGTGGAGCGCGAGCGCGCTCTCGAGCGAGTCCACGAGCACGGCGTCGCCGATGCGCGATCCCACGAGCCCGTCCCCCGACCGGACCTCGAGGCCGTCCTTCAGGCGGCCGATCACGCGCGGGTCCCGGCGCATCCCCTCGGGAATGGGGACGTGGCCGTTGGAGGCGACGCCGACGGCGAGGGCGCCCTGCGGCTGGCTCTTGCAGAGGACGATCGTCCGTCCCGCCCCCTCGCTCCGGATGAGGCTCGCCGCGCGCGACGCGTCCCCGTCGTCCTCGACGACGACCGCGGGGAGCAGCCCCTGGAGGTACGACTCCGCGGCCCCCTCGATCTCGCGCGAGGCCTGCACGAAGTCCGCGACGACCCCGGAGGTGCGCACGCCCGCCTTCGCCCCCGCGGTCAAGAGGAGCCGCACCCCGTCCGACACCCCTGCGAAGCGGGTCGCCACGTCGTCCAGGGTGCGCAGCTCGGACGCCGCCGCGGTCTCGCGCTCCTTCGCCGCGGCGAGCGCGGCGAGCCCCTCGGCATGGCGCGCACGGGCATCGGCGACGGACGCCTCCGCGTGGGCGACCTCCCCGCGCAGATCCTCGACCGTGCGCTTCAAGGTCCGCGCTTTCTCCCCCAGGCCGTCCGCCTCGCCGCTGACGCGCGCGTGATCCGCCCGGGCCTCGTCCTGCTCGCGCGCGAGGCGCTCGCGCTGCACGGCGAGGCGGGCCGCTCCCTCCTCGGCCGACCGGAGGGCGTTCTTCGCGTCCGCGACGGCGTGCATCGCCTCGAACAAGGCGCGGCGGGACGCCTCCACGCGCTCGCGCTTCGCCTCTCGCGCGGCGGTCTCCTCGTCGAGGCGCCGGCGGTGCTCGAGGAGCGCGGCCGACGCTCCGTCGTGTCCGGCCTCCTCGTCCGCCAGGGACGCCGCCTGCGCCACGCTCTCGGCCTGGACGGCCGCCCGCCGCTCCTCGAGCGCCGCGATGTCCTGCCCGAGCCGCACGATCGCGGCCTGCGACTCCGTGATCTTGTCGCGACACGAGCGCACGCGCGTCTCGCCGCGCTCGATCTCGATCTCCATCTGATGGAGCGCCTCCGCGGCGGCCCGGCCGGACCGGGCGTCCTCGTCCAGAGCGGTGCGCTCGGCGACGATCTCCGCCTCCAGGGAGGCGAGTCGCGCGGCGGCGTCCGCCTCGGCCGCGCGCGCGAGCGCTTCCGTCTCGGCGAGACGCCGCAGCTCCGCATCGAGGCGCTTGGCCCGCGCGCCGAACCGCACGGCTTCCTTCGCGCGCAGCTCGTCGCGCAGCCGGCCGTACCGTCGAGCCTTCGCGGCCTGGCGCTTGAGCGCGTTGATCCGCCGCGAGACCTCGAGCACGATGTCGTTGACCCGCAGGAGGTTCGCGTGCGTCGCCTCGAGCTTGAGCTCGGCGAGGCGCCTCTTGTGCTTGAACCCCGCGATCCCGGCCGCCTCCTCGATGATCAGCCGCCGGTCCTTCGGCTTGGCGTTGAGGATCTGGTCGATCCGCCCCTGCTCGATGGTCGCGTAGGTCTGCGCGCCCACCCGCTCCTCCCGGAGGAGGTCCTGGATGTCCCGCAGCCGGCTCTTCGCGCCGTTGAGCAGGTAGTCGCTCTCGCCGTCCCGGAACAGGCGCCGGGTGATCGTGATCTGCTTCGGCTCTCCGGCCTCGTCGAGGGTGCGCGAGGCGAGGTGGAGGGAGACCTCCGCCATCCCCTGGGGCCGGCGCGACTCGGTCCCGTTGAAGATCACGTCCTGCATCGACGCGCCGCGCAGCATCTTCGCGCTCTGCTCGCCCAGCACCCAGTTGATCGCGTCGCCGATGTTGGACTTGCCGCACCCGTTGGGACCGACGACGGCGGTGATCCCTTCCGGGAAGACGACCTCGGTGGTGTCCGAGAAGGACTTGAACCCCGAGATTTGCATCTTTTCGATCTTCAGCATGATGGCGGCGCCTCGGACTCGCGAGACTATACACTGCCGGACGCACGCCCCTCAACGGACACCGCTAGATTTGGCGTGGAATTTTGGGCGCCGCCCCCACATCTTGTGGCTGGGCGGGAGCGGCTAGCGATTCCTGCCGATGATCAGCTCGGGCACCCCCTGGAGCGCGCGTCGCGCCGGGGTGTCCGGGAAGGCGTTGAGCTCCTCGACCGCGATCTCCGCGTGGCGCCGGGCTCGGCTCTCGGCCCGATCGAGCGCGCCGCTCTCGCGCAGGAGCTCGGTGAGCGCGGCCCCTTCCGCGTCTCCTCCGGCCCCCGATACGATCCGGAGCACGAGATCGCGCCCCCGGGCCGATCCCGTGCCGAGGAGGTCGAGGACCGGCAGCGTCGCTTTCCCTTCGCGGAGGTCGCTCGCGGTCGGCTTGCCGAGGACCGCGGGATCGCCGGTGAAATCGAGCATGTCGTCCACGATCTGGAAGGCGAGCCCGATGTGCAGCCCGTACTGGCGAAGCGCCTCCTCGGAGGCGGGGTCGACGCCCGAGAGGATTCCGGCCAGCTCGCAGCATCCGCCGAACAGAACCGCCGTCTTCCTCTCGATCAGGTCGAGATACGCGTCGATGGAGAGGTCCACGCGTCCGAGGTAGCGGGTCTGGATCATCTCCCCTTCGGTCATGCGAAGCGTGATCCACGCCAGCCGGTCCATGACCCGGAGGCTCCCGGCCCGGAGCGCCATCTCCATCGCCTTCGCGTACAGGTAGTCGCCGAAGAGCACCGTGATCGGATTCCCCCACCGGCGGTTGACCGACGGCCGCCCGCGGCGGGTCGCCGCCGCGTCGATGACGTCGTCGTGGATCAGCGTCGCGGAGTGGATGAACTCGAGGACGGTCGCGAGCAGCACGTGGTCGCGCCCGCGATACGCGCAGAGGTCCGCGCAGAGGAGGTGGAGCGTGGGGCGCACGCGCTTGCCGGCCCCTTCCCCGACGAACGCGCCGATCTCGTCGACGATCGAGAGCGGCGACGCGAGGTTCTCGTGGTAGAGCGCCTCGACCTCGGCGAGGCGCTCGGAGACCAAGCCCACGATCTCCTCGGGGGAAGCGGTGGGAAAGCTCACCGTCCTGCTCACGAACGCCCTCCGCGAAAGTGGCGGGATGGTAACACCCCTACCGTTCATCGACGATCTCGGTCCCGGGAGGAGGCTCGAACGCGAACACCCCGACGGGGAGCGGCCTGTTCCGCTTGACGTCGGTGAAGACGTAGGTCGTCCGGTTCCCCATCTCGTCCAGGACCTCGGCGTCCTCGATCGACCAGATCTTCGGGCGCAGCGTGAGCGTCACCTCCGCGAACGATCCGCGCGCTCCCCTCGGCGCGAGCCTCAGCCGGTAGGCCCCGCGCCCTCCCGCCGTCGGCGTCGCCGTCAACGTCGCCGTGAACAGGTCGAGGAGCCGCCCGTCGCCCGTCAGCAGGAGCGGAAGCGCCGAATCCTGCGCTCCGAGCGATCCCCGGATCAGCTGCCGGTCCTCCTCGAGGTAGAGCGAGGTCCGCTCCCCGATCAGCATCGCGATCTTCCTCTCGGGATCGAGATAGTCCCAGCGCATCCGGCCCGGACGCTCGAGGTAGAGCCGGCCGGCCTCGGACGCGGTGGTTCCGAGAGCGCCCGACACCAGCGACTGCCGGAACCGCGCCTCCAGCGTCCGAGTCCCGTCCAGCCACGACTGCAGGCCGGAGACGGCGGACGCGGTCTCGGGCGAGAGGGGCGCCGCGGCGGGCGCCCCCCCGACGAGCACCGCGGCGAGAAGTGCGAGGATCACGAGAAAAGACTAGCAGAGACCGGGGCGCGCGCTGGACAGGGTCGCGGCTTGATGGTAGTCAAGAACGCTTGGAGGTCGCCTTGCTCCTCACTGAATGCGCGGTCGTCGCGATCCTGCTCGCCGCCCCCCCGACCGCGCCCCCGCCGTCGACCGACCTTCGCGCCATCGCCGACGAAGCCGTTCGCCTCTACGAGCGCGGAAGCTACGCGGAGGCGCGCGCGAGCCTCGAGAGCCTCGATCATGCGGGGCTGCTCGACGGTCCGCTCCTCTACCGGCTCTACTTCTGCCAGCTCGCCGCGGGGCGCGACGATGAGGCGGCCGGCACGCTGGAGCGCGCGCGGCTGGCGCTCGAGTCCGAGCTGGCCTCCGCCGGCACGCTCGACGTCCCGTTCTACCTCGCGAACGCCTACGCCAACCTCGGCCGCGCCGAGGATGCGCGGAGCGTGGCGAAGGGCGCCACCGCCAAGATCGAGTCCGGTGCCTCGACGACCCCCGAGACCGGAATCGGCCTCTTCCAGGTCGGGAAGCTCTACCAGGACCAAGGGCGCGAGGCCGAGGCGATCGCCTACTACAACCGCGCGGTCGCGGCGCTCGACCTCAAGGACGGCCGCTACGTCGGCAACGCACGATGGGCGCTCCGCTACGTGGGGAACGCCGCCGTGGCGCGGGATGACTACGCAGCTTCGGAAGCGGCCTTCGAGAAGCTGGCCGCGATCGGCGAGGCGAAGGCGGCCGACTGGACGACGCTCGGGATCGCGCGGGCGCGCGGCGGGAAGTTCCTCCCCGCGGCGGAGGCCTGGAAGGCGGCCGTCAAGCTCGATCCCGCGAACGCCGACGATGCCCGCTACGCCGCGCGTCTCGCCGAGACCGCGGCCATCCTCGCGCCGCTCCCCGCGACCGCTCCCTCGGGCGCGGCGTTCCGCGCGCTCGGCCAGGCGGATCTCGAGGCTGTCCTGAAGGAGCGTGGGGAGGTCGTCCGCACGGTGCAGGCGCGCGCCGCGGAGGAGATGAAGCCCGGTTTCGAGGGCGGCCCTCCCCGCGCGCTGCCGCCGGACCTGCGCCGCAGCCTCGAGCAGGAGCTCCGGACCGCGCGCGGGCAGTTCGTCGCGGCGGGGCTGGAATACGCGATGCGGCGCCTTCCGATCCGCGAGACGGCGTTCCACGAGGGGTATGCGGTCCGGATCTTCCAGGACAGCGAGTGGCAGCTTCCACCGGACCCGTGACTCAGAGGGCGTCCGCGAGATCTCCGAGCAGCGGCACCTTGAACCGCTCCCCCTCGAGGGCGCGCACGATGCACAGGAAGATCAGCAGCGCGACGCCGAGCCCCGTCGCCGCGGCGGCGACCCAGAAGAGCCCTCCGAGGAGCGGCCACAGCTTCGCCCGCACCAGCAGATAGGCGCCGCGCGCGCCGATCCACAGCACCGCGACCGCGAGCGAGAGGAGCGCGCCCTGTCGCGCGTGCCACTTCACGAACTCCTTGCGGCCGGCGACGAGGGCGAACAGGGCGAGCGGGCCCAGGTACGAGAACACCAGCAGGAGCCGGTCCTGATCGGAGAGCTCCTGCGCGAGATGTCGATCGTCCACCGCGCGGTTATAGCGTCGCGCTGCCGAGGCGGTCAAGCGCCACGCGCGCGGCCTGTATACTGCGCGCGCGCATGCAGGACGCGGCCTCGCTCACCCCGATGTTCCGGCAGTACCGCGCGCTCAAGGGAGAGCATCCGGGCGCGATCCTCCTCTTCCGCATGGGCGACTTCTACGAGATGTTCTTCGAGGACGCGCAGGCGGCCAGCCGCGAGCTGGACCTCACCCTGACCGCCCGCGGGAAGGGGACCGCGAACGTCGCGCCGATGTGCGGCTTCCCCCATCACCAGCTCGACGCCTACGCCGCGCGGCTGGTTCGCGCCGGGCATCGCGTGGCGGTGTGCGACCAGGTCGAGGACCCGAGGACCGCCAAGGGGCTCGTCCGGCGCGAGGTCGTGCGGATCGTCACCCCCGGCACGCTCGACGACCCGAGCGAGCTCGACGCGCGCACGAACTCTTGGATCGCCGCGGTCGCCGCCTTCGCCGGGCGCGTCGGCGCCGCCTTCCTCGACGCCTCGACCGGAGAGTTCCTCGCCTGGGAGAGCGAAGGTCCGGACGCCTGGAAGGCCTGGGCGGAGCGCGTCGAGGCGTTCGGCCCGCGCGAGGTCGTCCATGCGGAGGATCTCGCCTGGCCGTCCACGCCTGCGGTCGGCGGCGCCGTGACGACGCCGGCGGACCCCTACACCTTCTCGCCGGGCGCCGCGGGGGAGCTGCTGAAGCGGCACTTCGACGTCGCCTCCCTCGACGGGTACGGCCTCGAGGGGCGCGCCGCCGCGGTCGCCGCCGCGGGCGGCCTCCTCGCCTACGTGCGGGACACCGTCCGAAGCGGCCTCGCGCACGTCGACGGTCTTTCGACCCTCGAGGAGGGCCGGAGCGTCGCCATCGACGCCGCGAGCGTCCGCGCGCTCGAGATCGACCGATCGATCCGGGACGGGAGCCGCGACGGCTCGCTCCTGCAGGCGATCGACCGCACGGAGACGGCGCCCGGAGCACGCCTCCTCCGCGCCTGGCTCGCCCGGGCGCTCGTCGATCGCGACGAGATCGCGCGGCGGCACGACGCCGTCGGCGAGCTGCTGGCGCGCCCCGCCCTGCGCGCGGCGGTGCGGACGCGTCTCGACGGGCTCCACGACATCGAGCGGCTGCTGGCGCGCACGGTCGCCGGGTCGGCGAACGCCCGGGACCTCCTGGCCCTCCGCGTCTCGCTCGAGCGGCTCCCGCCTCTCTTCGCGGCCCTCGCGGAGGCCCGCGCCGAGCTGCTCGCCGGGGTCGCGGCGACCGATCCGTGCGCGGACGCCGCAGCGCGCCTGGCGGGGGGCGTGCACGACGACCCTCCCGTGGGGCTTCGCGAGGGCGGGCTGATCCGGGACGGGTTCCATCAGGAGCTCGACCGCCTTCGCGCGATCCGCCGCGACGGCCGGGACACGATCGCCGCGATCGAGGCCGCGGAGCGCGAGGCCACCGGGATCGCCTCGCTCAAGGTCCGCTTCAACAAGGTCTTCGGCTACTCCATCGAGGTCACGAAGCCGAACCTGCACCTCGTTCCGGAGCGCTACCAGCGCAAGCAGACGATCGCCGGCGGCGAGCGCTTCGTCACCCCGGAGCTGCGCGAGCACGAGGCCGCGGTGCTCGACGCGCAGGAGCGCATCGACGCGCTCGAGCACGAGATCTTCGTCGCGCTGCGCGCCGAGATCGCCTCGCACGCCCTGCGGCTCAAGGCCGCCGCGCGGGCGGTCGCGCGGGCGGACGTGCTCGCCGCGCTCGCGCAGCTCGCCGAGGAGCGCGGCTACTGCCGGCCGACGCTCGTCGCCGAGCCCATGCTCCGGATCGTCCGCGGGCGGCACCCCGTGGTCGAGCAGATGCCGCTCGACGGTCCGTTCACGCCGAACGATGCGCGGCTCTCCTCCGAGAGCGGCCGCGTGGCGATCCTGACCGGACCGAACATGGGGGGGAAGTCGACCTACCTGCGGCAGGTCGGGCTGATCGCTCTGCTCGCGCAGGCGGGATCGTTCGTCCCGGCGGACGAGGCGGAGATCGGGATCGTCGATCGGATCTTCTGCCGCGTCGGCGCGTCCGACAACCTCGCCGAGGGGCAGAGCACGTTCATGGTGGAGATGGCGGAGACCGCGAACATCCTGCACCACGCCACCGGGAGCAGCCTCGTGCTCCTCGACGAGATCGGCCGCGGCACGGCGACCTTCGACGGGCTCGCGATCGCGTGGGCCGTGGTCGAGCACCTGTGCGCGCTCCCCGCCGGAATCCCGCGCACCCTGTTCGCGACCCACTACCACGAGCTGACGGAGCTTTCGGTCGCTTCCCCCTCGATCGTGAACCTGCGGATGGCCGTCAAGGAGTGGGGGGAGCGCGTGATCTTCACCCACCGCGTGGAGCCGGGGGCGGCCGACCGGTCGTACGGCATCCACGTCGCGCGCCTGGCCGGGATGCCGCGGAGCGTGATCGAGCGCGCGCGGGAGATCCTGGTCAACCTCGAGCGCGACGAGTACGGCGGCGACGGGCAGCCGCGGCGCGCACGGCGGCGGGGCCGCCAGGACGGCGCGCCGGCGGGCGCCGGGCGGCCGCTGTTCCCGCCGGGCGCGGACGCGTGATCAGAACGACGGGATCGCCTGCTGCTCCTCGCCGAAGATCTCGAACACCTCCCACAGCTTCGTGAGCTGCAGCAGGTCCTCCACCTTGCCGGAGGGCTTGAGGAGTTTGACCGTTCCCCCCTTCTCGCGCGCGCGCTTGAAGCACGCCACGAGCTCGCCGATCCCGGCCGAGTCCATGTACGAGACCTTCTCGAGGTTGAGCAGGATCTTCTTGTGCCCGCCCTCGAGCAGCTCGTGCACCTTGTCGCGGAGGATGATGTCTCCTTCCCCGATCGTGATCTTTCCCGACAGGTCGACCACCGACACCTCGCCGACCGTCCGAACCGTCGTCTTCATCGCTCGCTTCCTCCGTTGTCGTCGCGGCGGCCGCGCTTCAGCCTCGCCTTCAAGGTCACTTCCGTGCCGCGTCCTTCGCGGTACTTGAATCCGACGTCGTCGACGAACGCCCGCATCATCAGGATCCCGCGCCCCGACGTATTGAGGATGTTCGCCTCGGAGGTCGGGTCCTGCATCGCGTCGATGTCGAATCCGCTGCCTTGGTCCCGCACCTGCGCCGTGATCGAGCGCGGGCGCGCCTTGAGGACGACGTCCACGCGCCGTGACGGGTCGCGCTTGTTCCCGTGGACGATGGCGTTGATCACCGCCTCGCGGACCGCGAGCCCCACGTTGAGCGACTGGTCCTCGTCGAAGCCGGCGATGCCGGCCATCGTCTCGGAGGCCGAATGAACGACGTCCACGAGCCGCACCTCACTGCTGATCACGAGCTTGACCGTGGTCGCCGACGCCATCACCCGCCCTGGATGAAAAAAACCGTGGCAGCATAGCCACCCGGGAGAGGCGCGTCAACGAAAAGGGCGGAAGCGTCAGCTCCAGCGGACGACGCCCGAGCCCCAGGTCAGACCCGCCCCGAATCCGGTCAGGAGCACGATCATCCCGGGCGCGAGGCGTCCGCTCCGTACGGCGGAGTCGAGCGCGATGGGGATCGTCGCGGCGGCGGTGTTCGCGAACCGGTCGAGGGTGACGAGCGTCTTCTCGCGCGGGATCCCCAGCCGCGCGAGCCCCGCGTCGATGATCCGGACGTTGGCCTGATGCGGGATGAAGAGGTCGACGTCGTCCACCGAGAGCCCCGCGCGGTCGAGCGCGTGGCGCGACGACTGCACGATCGCCTCGACGCCGAACCGGAACAGGCTCGGCCCGTCCATCTTGATGTAGTGCTCGCGAGCCTCGACCGTCTCCGCGCTCGCGGGGCGTCGCGATCCGCCGGCCGGCATGTAGAAGAGGTTTCCGCCGCCTCCGTCGGCACCGAGATGGAAGCCGAGCAGTCCGGAGTCGTGGTTGACGCGGCCCACCACCACCGCTCCGGCGCCGTCGCCGAACAGCGGCGTGACCTTCTGATCCTTGGGGTCGACGATCACCGAGTTGACCTCGGCGGCGACCACGAGCGCGTAGCGCAGGTTCCCCGCCAGGACGTATTGCGCGGCGGTCACGAGCGCGTAGACGAACCCGGAGCAGGCCGCCTGGAGATCGAACGCCCCTGCGGGCTTCGCGCCGAGCCGGTCCTGGATCAGGCAGGCGGTCGCGGGAAACACCATGTCGGGGGTGTAGGTCGCGCAGATGATCAGGTCGATCTCGGACGGAGCGACGCCTGCGAGCTCGAGAGCCCGCCTTGCCGCGACGACCCCGAGGTCGGAGGAGCCGGTCCCCGGCTCCGCGAAGCGGCGCTCCCGGATCCCGGTGCGCGAGAGGATCCACTCCTCGGAGCAGCCGAACCGCTCGGCGAGCTCGCGGTTGTCCAGCACGCGCTCCGGAAGGTACGACCCGGTGCCCAGCACACCGGCTCGCATCGTCGGCAAGGTCATCCCCCACTCCTCGGGGTTACTTGTACGAGGTGGCCTTCGCGGGTGCAAGGACGGCGCCGCCCCGCACGAAAAGGATCGAGACGCGAGCGCCGTCCATCGTCCCGCCGAAGAGGACCTCCCGGCGACCGTCGCCGTCGAGGTCGACGAGGTGCGGCGCGCCGAACCCGGCGTCCCGCCGCGACACCTGGACCCCCCCCAACCCGATCGCGACCGAGGTCTCGCCGGAGGCGGCCCGGCCGGGGAGCGGGACCCGCCTGGAGGGTTTGGACGCCACGGGCTTGTCCAGGGCGGAGGCCGCCGGAGCACCGGGGAACACGAGCAGCTCCCCCGCCGCGAAGAGGAGGAGATCGGGGCGCCCGTCGCCGTCGGCGTCCCCCGCGAAGTCGAGGAAGTGCCGCTCGCCTTCGGGAACCTCGAACGTCAGCGTGCGCGACTTCGAGAAGCCCTTGGGCCCTCCGGGGTAGATCTCCAGCGCGGCGATCGAGTCCTTCAACCCCTTCCAGTAGGCGAGCGCGAGATCGTCATGCCCGTCCCCGTCGAGGTCCTGAGCCGAGATGATCGCCTGCTGCCAGAGGTTGATGCCGGTCGTCGCCGCGAACGACGGCGCGCCCCCGGCGCGGGTCCGGTCGGTGGAGAGCGGATAGACCCGGAGCCCTTTCTCGCCGAACAGGCTGAGCTTCTCGGCGGAGGTGGTCGCGATCACGAGCGTGGGGGTGCCGTCGACCATGACGAACCCCGAATCGACGACACGCTCGGGATCCGGGAGCTGCGCCCAGCAATCCAGCGATCGCGCCTCCGGCGGCGCGTCGGGGTCGAGCAGGAGCGTGCGCAGGCGTCGCGGTCCCATCGGCTCGGGATCGGTGGCGTAGAGCATCCGGCCGCTCGCCCCCCGGCCGATCGCCTCGACCGTGGACGACGCGACGCTGATCCGCTCCGAGCCTTGCGACAAGCGCCGCGGGAGCCCCTGCTCGGAGAGGATCGCGACCGAGCCGGCCGGTCCCGTGCCGTACGTGCGGAACGCGCCGACCGAGTCGACGCGCAGCGCGCCGTCCTGCGACGCCGCCGCGCTGCGGGCCGAGCGCGACGTGCAGCACGCGCGCGCGATGTCGTCGTCGGCGATCAGAGTATCCGCGCGCGCGCCGCCCGCGTCCCAGCGGATGCGATCGACCGCCCCCGCGCGGACCAGGAACAGCTCGTCCTCGCCGTCGCCGTCGAGGTCGGCGGCCTCGAGCGTTCCGGCGGGGAGAGAGTCCGCCAGGCGCTCCAGCGTCTCGGGGGCCTCGGGTCGCCACCGGTACAGGCGATTCGTCGCAGCGGGGGCAGCGGCGTCCGCCGGCCCGCAGGTCCGGGGCGCGGACTTCGTTTCGGGGCCGGCGAGGAGGGCGACCCAGCGCCGGCCGTCGCGGGCACGCGGGAGCGCCCATCCCGCGAGCGCTCCCTCCGCGTACAGGTCCGCGCGCCAGCCGTCCGCGACGCGGGTCACGCTCGCGGGAGCGGGGGGTGGCGGCGGAGCCGCGGGAGCCGGCGCGGGGGCGGCGGCCACCGCGGCCGCCAGGGCGAGCGCGATCACTTCCCGTCCCCGCTCAGGTTGAGCTCGAGCCGCGCGGGGGCGGTCGCGCCGGCCTCGGGAGGCGGCAGCGTGCGCGTGATCGCGAGGTCGGAGCGTCCGTCGCCGTCGAAGTCGCGCACGCGGACCAGCATGACGTCCTCCGGCTCCTCCTCCAGGGGGATCGAGAGATCCGGCTTCTCGGGGTAACGGCCTCCCGGCTGGCCCCGATGGATCGTCACCGTCTTCCCCTTCCCCAGGTGCACGAAGTCGGTCCGTCCGTCGCCGTCGAAGTCCCCCTGGAACTGTCCGAGCCGTGAGATCTCGAGCCGGTTCAGGTCGAGCCTCAGCTTCTCGTCGAGCACCTGATCGGGGACGAGCTTGAACGAGCCGTCCGCCTGCTGCGCGACGACGTGGAACTCCAGGCCGATCCCCACCTTCTTCGACGTCAGGGCGCGCAAGGCCTGGAACATCGAGAAGTCGAGCGTCACGGTCACGAGATCGCGCCGGCCGTCGTGGTCGAGGTCGAGGAACTCGAGATCGATCCCGTCGCGGAACCCGCCGGTGAACGCCCAGCCCTCGGCGTCGAAGCTCCGGTACGGCTCCTCCTCCACCGTGAGATCGGGGCGCAAGCGGTGGAGGCGATAGCGCATCATCGGCTTCTTGAGCTGCTTCGTGTCGCTCTTCCCGGTGTTGACGCTCTCGCGGGTGACGATCTCGGCGCGGCCGTCTCCGTCGAGATCGCCCATCCACGCCACGACGCGCGGCAGCTCCGGCGGACCGCCGTCCTGGTCCCGCGGCGCCGGCACATCGGCCGGCGGAGCGGGCTGCAGGCACGCGAGGGCGACCATGCGCGGCGGCGCGAAGCGCGCCTCGCCCAACCCGCGCGCGACGACGAAGAGCGGACGGTCGCCGAGCTGCCGGACGATCAGGTCGCGCTTCCCGTCGCCGTCCACGTCCTCCGCGTGGACGACGGGGACGTCTCTCCAGGCGGCCCCGTTGGCCGCCGCGATCGCATCGCCGGGAAACCGCGCGCGGAACGACGCCTGGGCGGCGAATCCCTCCGCCGTGCCGCGGTGCACGGCGAGCCCGTCCCGCGCGGGGATCACCGCGTCGAGCAGGCCGTCGTCGTCGACGTCGCGGATCACGTCGAGGTCGGCGACGAGCGAGTGCACCTCGGCCAGCGCCGAGGGCTCGGGCAGGAGCGGCTCGAGCGCGAGCGTCTCCTTCTCCCCCTGCCGCGTGAACCGGATCTCCGAGAGGCCGTCGTCCGTGACCGCGATCACGGGATGGGACGCCGGACCCGGCTCCGCCGACAGGACCTCCAGCGGAAGCGCGAGCGGCGTCGCGGCGGCCCGGAATCCCCCGCCCGGCTGCGCCAGGAAGGCCCTCGCCTCGCGCACGTCGAACAGCGCCGGGACGACCTCGGTCACGGCGACCGCGTCCTCGATGCGATCGGTCGAGACCGATCCCCATCGCGTGTAGGCGACGATCACGAGGAGATCCCGGCGTCCGTCCCCGTCGAGGTCCGCGGGGACCACGATCGCCGGAGGGCCCGGCAGGTCGAGAGCGACGCGCCGGAGCGCGAGCTCGCGCGGCGCGCCGGCGGTCCGACCGGTGAGGAGCGCCGCCGCGGCGGCGAGGAGCACGAGGCGTCGCTCGATCATCGCCGCCGCACGCTACGCCGCGTCGGCCGCACGGTCAAATCTCGAGCGCCCTCCGGTACTGCGTCGCCTCCGCGACGTGACGCTCCAGGACCGCCTCCGATCCGTCGAGGTCGGCGATCGTCCGCGCGACGCGTCGCAGCCGGTCGTGTCCGCGGGCGCTCGCGCCGAGCTTGCGGCAGGCCTCGACGAGCAGGTGCCTCGCCCCGCGCCCGAGCGCGGCGTGGCGCTCGAGGTCTCCGCGTCCCATCCTCGCGTTCACGCACGCGCCGCAAGGTCCGAAGCGAGCGAGCTGACGCGCGCGCGCGGCCATCACCCTGTCGCGGACCTCTCTCGTGGGCTCCCCGGGCGCGCCGCCGATCAGATCGGCGGGATCGACGGGAGGGACCTCGACGGTCAGATCGCAGCGATCGAGGAGCGGCCCCGAGAGCTTGGCTTGATAGCGGCGCACCACCTGGGGCGTGCAGCCGCAGCGGCCGTGCGGGTCCCCGTGCCAGCCGCAGGGGCAGGGGTTCATGGACGCGACCAGCATGAAACGCGCGGGGAAGACCGCCCTCGCGTGGAGCCGCACGAGGGCGTACGCGCCGCTCTCGAGCGGCTGCCGGAGCGCCTCGAGGGCGTCCCTGCGGAACTCGGTCAGCTCGTCGAGGTAGAGCACGCCGCCGTGCGCGAGGGCGACCTCTCCCGGGCGGAGCGCGACGCCGCCCCCCATCAGCCCCGCGAGGGAGACGCCATGATGCGGCGCGCGGAACGGGCGCCTCGTCAGGAGACCCGAGGCGAGCCCGGCCGCGCTCCAGACGCGCGTCGCCTCCAGCGCCTCGTCCCGGGTGAGCGGGGGGAGGATTCCCGGGAGCCGCCGCGCGAGCATCGTCTTTCCGGTTCCGGGCGGCCCGGTGAGCAGGAGGTGATGCCCTCCCGCCGCGGCGATCTCGAGCGCCCGGCGGGCGGAATGCTGCCCGCGGACGTCGGTCAGGTCCTCGGCATCCGGCGCGTCGTCCTCGAGCGGCGCCGCATCGGGTGCGGCGGCGGGGGGCGGAGGCGGCGCGTCCTCCCGGAAGAGACCGACCGCATCCGCGAGGGAGGCGGCGGGCCACACGCCGAGCCCGGGAACCAGCCCCGCCTCCGCGGCGTTGGCGACCGGTGCCACGACGCCGCGGTGCCCCGCCGCCCGGGCGGCGAGCGCGATCGCCAGCATGCCCCTCACCGGGCGGACCGCGCCGTCCAGCGCGAGCTCCCCCGCGAGCACGAGGTCGCGCGCGGGCGCCAGACCGAGGGCGCCGTCCGCCGCGAGGATCGCGGCGGCGATCGGGAGATCGAGCGCGGCTCCGTCCTTGCGCACGTCCCCCGGGGCGAGGTTCACGGTCACCCGATGCGGGGGGAGCTTGAAGCCGGAATGCGCGAGGGCGGCCCGGATCCGGTCGATCCCCTCCCGCACGCTGCTGTTGGGAAGCCCGACGGCGGCGATGTTCGGCAGGCCGCCGCCGAGGTGGACCTCGACGTCCACGAGTCGGGCCTCGGCCCCGATCAGGACCGCGCCCACGGTGCGTCCGAGCATGAAGCCGTCCCACCCGAGGAGGCGGACGGGGCCTGGAAGGTCTAGTTCGAGCGGATCGTCAAACGCGTGCCGGGATAGAGAACCCCGTTCGGGGTGATGTTGTTCAGCGCGCAGATCTGGTTGACTGTGACCTGGTACCGATCGGCGATGCGGTAGAGGGTCTCGCCGCGGCGCACCGTGTGCACGAGGTTGCTCCCCGCGGGGCGCGGGGCCGTCCCCTTCTTCGATTTCGCCGCGACGCTGGTCCCCGCCCTGGAGGAGCGGGACGCGACCGCGGACCGCGAGGCGGGAACGATCAGCTTCTGCCCGACGCGGATCGGCGACCGGACCCCGATGCCGCTCGCGGAGGCGATCGCCGCGGGGGTGGTCCGATACCGCTTCGCGATCCGGCCGAGCGTGTCGCCGCGCTGGACGCGGTAGACGATCGCGTGCGCGCGGCGCACCTCGCGGTCGTTGACCGGCGCGGCGAGAGCGGGGACGACGAGCTGCTGGCCTTCCTTCAGCGTGCTGGTCTTCGAGAGGCCGTTCGCGCGCGCGAGAGCGGCCGTCGACAACCCGTAACGGCGCGCCAGGCCTGCGACCGACTCCCCCTTGGCGACCTGGTGACGCGCGAGCACCATCCGCTCCGCGGCGGGGAGGAGCGCGTAGGCCTGCGAGAGCGCTTCCCCGCGCCCGGCCGGGACGCGGACCTCGAATCGGTCGGGGGGGGTGACGCCGCGCCGGAGCTGGGGGTTGAGCTGGCGAAGGGTCTCGTAGTCGATGTCGCCGATCCGCGCGAGGATGCGGAGGTCCGTTTGCCCTTCGATCATCACGTCGTCGCACGCCAGCGGCGCGTCGCGCTCGACGTCGAAGCCGTACTTCTCAGGCTGCTTGGCGATCAGCGTGGCGGCGAGGATCGCCGGCACGTAGTTCCGCGTCTCGGCGCGGAGCGATCGCGTGGAGGCGAGCGACCAGAAGTCGTTCTTCTTCGTCTGCGCGAGCGATCGGGAGATCTTCCCCTCACCCGCGTTGTACGCCGCGAGCGCGAGGTACCAATCGCCGAACATCCCGTAGAGGTCCTTCAGGTAGGCGGCGGCCGCGCGCGCGGATTTCTCGGGATCGGAGCGCTCGTCCACCCAGCCGTCGATCCGCAGCCCGTAGCGCCGCCCGGTTCCCGCGATGAACTGGAAGATCCCCTTGGCCCGCGCGCGCGAGTAGGCGTTGGTCTTGAACGCGCTCTCGACGTGCGCCATGTAGACCAGGTCCTTCGGGAGGCCGGCCTGCTCGAAGATCTCCTGGAACGCCGCGACGTAGCGGCCGGAGCGCACGAGGCTTCCCTCGAAGAACGCCTGGTGCCGCGTGGTGAAGTAGTTCACGTACCCGACGACCTGGTCGTTGAGCACCATCGGAATGTCGAAGCCGGGGAACGCCTCCGCGACGAGGTTCTTCTCGCGCTCCAGGACGGCATCGGAAACCTCGGGCGCCTTCTCGGGGAGCTCGTCCAGCGGGGACGGCACGACCTCCTCGGCGGGCTGGGCGTCGTCATCGTCCGCGTCGGCCTGGGTGTCGGTCTCGGCCAGGGTGTCCCCGGCGGCCTCGTCGTCCGCGTCGGAGGGCTCGGGGTCCACGATCTCGCCCGGCTTCGACTGGACTTGAGGCGGGGGCGCGGACGGGGAGGCGGCCTGGGGCGCGGCGTCGGGTTTGGGGCTCGGGGGGGTCGCCTGCCCCGGGGAGTTCACCACCGGAGCCGAGGAGACCCCCGCGCACCCGAGCGCGAGCGCGCTCAAGAGGAGGACCCCGAACGCCGCTACTCTCATAAGCTTCATAAGGCTCCCAGGTCGAGCGAGGCTCGGGATCGCCTATAAGGGCCCGAATAGGCCGGGCAAAGCATAAGGACCGCCTCTTTCGGTGTCAACCGAGCTTGACACTTCACCTCGTTTTCGCCTACCCTTCGCGCCGTCCCTTCCCAGCCGGGCCCTCCCGGCCCAGCCTCCGACGGAGATCCCAGATGGCCACCGACTCCAAAGAACGGACCAAGGCGGTCGATCTCGCCGTCTCCCAGATCGAGCGCCAATTCGGCAAGGGCTCGATCATGAAGCTCGGCGACCGCCAGACCCAGGACATCCCCGTCATTCCCACAACCTCCCTCTCCGTAGATTATGCGTTGGGAGTGGGCGGCGTCCCACGCGGCCGTGTGGTCGAGATCTTCGGCCCCGAATCGTCCGGAAAAACCACCTTCGCCCTGCACGTGGTCGCGGAGGCCCAGCGGCTGGGCGGGCTCGCCGCGTTCATCGACGCCGAGCACGCCCTAGACCCCGAGTACGCGAAGAAGCTCGGCTGCGACGTGGACAACCTGATGGTCTCCCAGCCGGATTCCGGCGAGCAGGCGCTCGAGATCGCCGAGATCCTGATCCGCTCCAGCGCGGTCGACATCGTCGTCGTGGACTCGGTCGCCGCCCTCGTCCCGAAGGCCGAGCTGGACGGTGAGATGGGAGACGCTCACGTCGGTCTCCAGGCCCGGTTGATGTCGCAAGCGCTCCGCAAGCTCACCGGCATCGTGGCCAAGAGCAAGACCTCCCTCCTCTTCATCAATCAGATCCGCGAGAAGATCGGCGTGATGTTCGGGAACCCAGAGACGACCACCGGCGGCCGCGCTCTGAAGTTCTATGCGTCGATGCGGATCGACATCCGCCGCATCGGCGCGATCAAGGAAGGCGAGGAGACGACCGGGAGCCGCACGCGGCTGCGCGTCGTGAAGAACAAGGTCGCGCCCCCGTTCCGCAGCGCGGAGTTCGACATCCTCTACGGGGAGGGGATCTCGAAGGAGGGAGACCTCCTCGACCTCGGCATCGCCCACAAGATCGTCGAGAAGTCCGGGTCGTGGTTCTCCTACGGCGAGATCCGCCTCGGCCAGGGACGCGAGAACGCCCGCCTCTTCCTCAAGGACAACCCCGACCTCACCGCGGAGATCGACCGGAAGGTGCGCGCCGCGCTCGGCTTCACCAAGGGCGCCGTGACGATCGAGGCCGCGCCCGTCGTCCCCGCCGAGCCGCCTCGCGCGGCCGCGCCGGTCGAGCCCGCCGGCCGATCCAGGCCCCGCGCCGAGACGATCCGCCCGTCTTGAAAAACGCGAGAGCGAGTGCAAGAATCCGCGCTCGCTTTCGCGACAACGGATCGGCTCGGTAGCTCAGTTGGTAGAGCGAGGGACTGAAAATCCCTGCGTCGGGGGTTCAACTCCCTCCCGAGCCACCAAACGGGACGCCATTCCTTAACGTTTGAGTTCAGCGGACGCCGGGAGCCTGTCCGCTGGAACGTTGGGTTAGCCCAGCAGCGATAGCGGCCCTCGCAGACAGGCGCCAGAGCACGACCAGCGCTGCCACGAAAGAGAGCAAGACGGCACTGATCTGAACGAAGAGGCCCAGCATGCCTAAGCCCATGTCATCGGCGAGATCGGCTCGCTGAGCTACCCCGTAGTGCTGCATGTACCACGCAATGGTTGCCTCAGCCGAAAGCAAGGCCGCGCCCCACGCCAACAACGTCGCGATAAGTAGCGTGATGAGGACTCTCCCGACAAGCACGGCTGTATTGACGGACGCGACGCGATTCACACGGACAATCTACGCCCCGCCCGCCGTTTATCCATCGTGTGAACCGTCCAAACGCCCGCCCCACGCGTAGCATCACACGATGGATTCTTCCAGGAGTTCGCTCATCGTCGTTGCGGCGCTGTTGGTCGGCGTAGCGGCGCATGCGGGCGGGGCGCAGTTCAAGTTCGACAAGCAGGACGTCACGTTCCAGAGCGGCGCGATCCGAATGGCGGGAACGCTTTACGCGCCGCGGACGAAGCAGCCGGTTCCCGCCGTGGTGCTCATCCACGGCTCGGGGCAGACGGACCGGTCCTCACTGGATTATTTCGCGAAGTTCTTCGCCGAGAATGGCATGGCAGCGCTCGCCTACGACAAGCGCGGTGTCGGCAAGTCCGAAGGTCCACCCTTCGCGTGGCGCGATTTCAGCTTCGACGATCTTGCGTCGGATGCCGCCGCCGGCGTCGCGATGTTGCGCGAACGACCGGGCATCGACCGGGCGCGGGTGGGAATCTTCGGGGTCAGTCAGGGTGGTTGGGTCGCGCCGCTCGCGGCGCGAAAGGCCGGGGGCGTGCCCTTCCTCGTCCTCGTATCGGCGTCCGTTTCAACCGTCGCCGCCGACAACCTGTTCGAGCGCTCGGCCCGGCTCCACAAGGAAGGCTTCACCGACTCCGAGGTGGCAGCTGCTCATGCCATGCACGTCGTCGACAACGACGTGAGCCGGACCGGCGCGCGCTTCGACGAGTTCCAGCGGCTGTGGGACGAGAACAAGACGAAACGGTGGTTCAGGCGCGTCTACCTCGACGACCGGCCGTCGCCGCCGCAGAGCCCGTACCGCCGGTGGTACCGGAGCGTGATGGATTTCGATCCCGTGCCCGTGCTGCGCGAGCTCGAGACGCCGGCCATCTGGCTCTTCGGCGACGCCGAGCTGGATCATCTCTCACCGGTTCGCCAGAGCACGGCGACGCTCGAGGAGCTGCGCGGGTCGGGGAAGGACTATGAGGTGCGCGTGTTCCCGGGCGCCGACCACTCGCTCCAAATGGGGAAGAAGGAGGCGCCGTGGCGCGCGCCGGTCGCCGACTGGTTGCGGAAGCACGGCGTGATTCAGTGACTCAGAGCAGGACCGTCGGGGTTTCCTCCAGGCAACCCAACCTTCGCGCGAACTAAATGTCGCCTGTCCTAGGCGGGTGTAGACCGGCGCTGCCGAAACGTTTCGGCCGCCGGAATAGATACCCTCTCCCGGCGGCGCCTCGCCCCGGCATGGTCGGGGCGGGGCGCACTTTTCCGCTCAGCTCTCGATGCGCCGCCGGACGATCGGCCCGCTCGGGCGAATGGGGTCCGGGGCCGCGGCGCCGAGGGAGCGCCATAGGCCGTAGACCAGCACCGCGGTCGCCCAGGCGATCAGGGTCACGTAGGTCGCTCTCGCATCCAGCAGCATCGTCCTACCTCTGCCGCTCCTCGGCGTCGGACACGGTATCCCGCGGCACGTCCTCCGCCGCGAGCCGCTCGCCGAGCGCGGTCGTCACCGATCCCAGTCTGCCTTTCCGGACGTCCCGACCGTCGAGCCGCACGACCGGGCGGACGCCGCGGACGCTGGAGGTGAGGAAGATCTCGTCAGCGGCCCGCAGCGTGGCGTAACGGACCTTCGACTCGCGCACCGTCAGCCCGGCTTCGCGAAGCGCCTCGATCGCCCGCGCGCGGGTCACGCCGTCCCGCGCGCCGTCGGAAAGGGAGGGGGTGACGACCGCGCGGCCGCGGAGGGCGAACAGGTTCGCCGTGCAGGCGCCGATGACGTGACCGCGCTCGTTGAGCCAGATCCCCTCGTCCGCTCCGCGCCGGTGGGCCTCCTCCAGCCCGAGCACGGCCGGAGCGTACGCGAGGGTCTTGATGCCGACGAGCGGATCGAGCCGGTGGCGCCGTCCGGTGAGAACCACCGCGGAGACCGCCCGCCCGTCCTCGAACGTCTCCAGCGCTCCCGCGAAGACGGCCCAGTGTCCCGAGCGGGACACCGCGATCTTGAGCCATCCGTCCCGCTCCGCCCCGGAGGCGACGTGGCGGGCGGCGGCGTCCAGCACCGACCAGGCGGGGAGCGCGATCCCGATCCGGCGCGCGGCCGTTTCGAGGCGGGTCAGGTGCGCCGCGACCCGGAGAGCGGTCCGCGAGCGGACCGCCAGGGTCTCGAAGACGCCCACTCCCCACTGGGCCGCGGGGTCCCACCAGACGAGCGTGAGCGCGGAGGCATCCACTGCGGCGCCGTCGGCCACCGCCGGCCCTTGGGGGATTCGGCCGATCACCGCGCCTCCTCGGGCTCGAACCCGATCGCCCGGGTGAGCGCCCGCGCCTTGGCGTTCGCCTCCATCCACTCCGCCTCCGGGTCCGAATCGGCGACCACCCCGCCGCCCGCGCCGACGCTGACCACGCCTCCGGACAATACCGCCGAACGGATCAGGATGCTCGAAACCGTGCTGCCGTCGTCGTCGAACCAGAACAGGCTCCCCGTGTAGAGGCCCCGCGGCGCCGGCTCCAGGCTCCGCAGGATCTCGATCGCGCGCTCCTTGGGAGCCCCCGTGATCGACCCCCCGGGGAACACCGCCCGCAGGAGATCGGCGGGCGTCACCCCGTCGCGAAGCGCGGCGCGCACCCGCGCGACCAGGTGGTGGACCGTCGGGTACGACCGGAGGCCGAACAGCTCCGGGACCTCCACGCTTCCGATCCGCGCGATCCGCCCGAGGTCGTTGCGCTCGACGTCGACGATCATCACGAGCTCCGCGCGATCCTTCTCGGACGCCAGCAGCTCGGCCGCGAGTGCCGCGTCCTCGGTCGCGGTCGCGCCGCGCGGCCGCGTTCCCTTGATCGGACGCGTCTCCGCCCAGCCCGAGCGGTCCACGTCCACGAAGATCTCCGGCGAGGCCGAGACGAGCGCGAGCTCGGGCGTCTCGACGAAGGCGGAGCGCGGGCCCGGAGTCGTCTGCGCGAGTGCGCGATGGAGCGCCCACGCGTCGATGGGCGTCCTCGCGCGAAACGTCTGCGTGAGGTTGGCCTGGTAGATGTCCCCCCGCTCGATGTGCGCGAGCACCGCGGCGACGCCGCGGACGTACGCTTCCTTGGGGAGAGTCGTTCGGGGCGTGGCTGCCAGAGGCGGCGTGAGAGCGGCGTCCTCCCCGCGCGCCGCTTCCATCCGCCGGAGCGCCTGCTCGACGAGATCCGGCGCCCCGCTCGCGCTCGGCGGCGCGCCCGGCGGGAAGGCGATCGAGGCGTCCGCCTCGATGACGGTGAGCTCGTCGGAGTCGTAGGCCGCGAGCACGGCGACCCCCGTTCCGCCGGGCCCTCCGATCGACCGCCGGCGCCGGATCACGGCATCGACGCGATCGAGCGTCCCGCGCGCGTGCCGGGGCGCGATCGCGAGACGGCACGGCCACGCCCCCTCCTGTCCCCCGCGGCCGTCGAAGAACAGGGTCGCGGACCCCGGCGCCCGAAGCGCGGCCACCGCGGCCCCGGGAGAGAGCGCGGGATCGAGCGTCCGGACCACGCCTTCAGTACTTGCGGATGAGGCCGACGACCACGCCCTGAACGGTCACCCGATCGGCGGGCACGACGATCGGCGGCATCGTCGGGTGGGACGGTTGGAGACGGACCGTCGCCCCTTCACGGTACAGGCGCTTGAGCGTGGCGTCCGTCCCGTCCACGAGCGCGACGACGGTCTCCCCGTCCCGCGCGACCTGCCGCTCTTCGATGATGACGTAGTCCCCCTCGCGGATCTGCTCGTCGATCATCGACTCGCCCTGGATCTTCAGCACGAAGGTCCGGCCGCGACCGGCGACCATGTCCGCGGGAACCGTCACCGTCTCCGCGGTCGGAACCGCCTCGAGCGGGTACCCCGCGGCGATCGTTCCGACCAGCGGCAGGTCGAGCGCCCGGCTGTCGTCCTCCCGCACGAGCTCGATGGACCGGTTCTGGTTCCACACGCGGCGGACGAGACCCTTCTCGACGAGATGCGTCACGTGCTTGTGCACGGTGGCGACCGACGAGAGACCGAGCGTCCCTCCGATCTCCTCCAGGCTCGGCGAGTAGCCGTTGGTTTCGATGAACCCCTGGATGACGTCGAGGACCTCACGTTGTCGACGTGTCAGCGCCATGGCCGCACCTCCACGCGGAAGGGTAGGCGAAGGCGGAACGAAACTCAACGCTTTTGCGGGCCGCGAATCCCGGGTGTAAAGTTCGCCGTTCGCCCGATCTTCGACCCAGGCAGGAGACTCCACCCGTGACCCGAGCCCTCCGCGTCGTGGCGGCGGCGACCGCCGCCGCGCTCGCCTTCGGCAGCCTCGCCGCCCAGACGACTCCCCCGCCCACCCCCGAGCAGCTCGCCGCGCGCGAGCGGGTCCGTCCCAGGGTCGACGCGATCTGGAAGGAGCTCAAGACCCCGGCGGATCCGAGCCGGGAGAGGCCGCGGCTGTTCTGGGAGACGACGGACGCGCTCATCGCCCTCGGGCCCGACGTCGTGCCGTTCCTCGCGTCCGAGGTCGACCTCATGGACCCGCAGACGTTCGCCTTCAGCGCCTACGCCCTCGGGCGCATCGGCGGGGCCGACGCCGAGGCGGCGCTCCGCAAGGCCGTGCGCTCGGCGGACGCGCGGGGGGGGCGCTTCGGTCAGGCCTGCAAGCGCTTCGCCCTCTTCGGACTCGCCCTGATCGGCACCCCGGACGTGTTCGATCTCGCGCAGAACGGCGAAGAGGCTCAGGACGTCGAGATGATCGTGGACCTCCCGCTGATGGTCCACATGGCGATCCTCATCGGGCCCGCGGCGATCCCCGTTCTCGAGAAGCAGCTCGACACCTACGCGTCGGATCCAACGATGGCGGTCAAGCTCCAGCACACGCTTCGCGCGATCGGACGGGCCGGGGACGCGTCCCTCCTGCCCAAGGTGCTGCCGCTGCTGTCCCACGCCTCCCCGGGTGTTCGCGCGCAGGCGGCGGACGCGCTCTCCAGGATCGCGCCGCCGGCCACCTGCGAGAAGATCATGCCGCTGCTCGCCGACACCACCCAGCGGCAGAACTACGTCGTCGCGGACGCGATCGGGCGATGGAAGCCGGAGCCCTGCTACAAGGCGATGCTCGCCCGCCTGGAGGTCGAGACCAATGCCGAGGTCCGCGCGCAGCTCTACTACGCGATCACGGGCATCGCAGGGGAGGCCTCGCTCGACGTTCTGCGGGCGTACCTGCAGACCTCCGACTTCCTGGACCGCACGCTGGTGGTGGACGCGATCGGGCGCGTCGGGAGCAAGAAGGGGCTGAACATGCTCCGCGTGATGCTCGGGGACATGAGCGGGAACACCTCCGAGCGCGCGCTCGAGGCGATCGCGGAAATCGGCGGCGAGGGAGCGATCGACACGCTCCTGGCGGCGACGTCCGACCGCCGCCGCCTGATCGCCTTCAGCGCGTGCCGGCTGCTGACGGAGCTGGGCGTCAAGAAGGCCGCCCCTCGCATCGCCTCGAATCTCCTGGATCTCGTGCGCGAGCCCGTCGGTGATCTCTCCCTCCGGCCGGCCATCCTGGATTTCTCGAACGCGCTGGTCGCGCTCGGGTACACGGATCCCCTCGACGACGTGAAGAAGGCGGCCGAGGTCCAGTCCGATCCGGAGATCCGCGAGTCGCTCGCCTCGTGCGCACGGCGGCTCGAGCTCCTCAAGCGGAACGGCGAGGACGTCGCCGCGTGGACCGCCGCATCGACCGGTCCGCAGGAGGAGACGCGGCGCCTCGCCGAGCGCCGGCTCGCGCAGATCGGCTCCCCGGCCGCCGTCGCGGCGCTCGAGGCGCGCACGGCGCGGCCCGACCTTCCCGCGAGCGAGCGCGCCCAGATCCTGCACGAGATCGGCGAGGCGCGAGCGGCGGGGGCGGCGGCGATCGTCGAGCGCCACCTCGCGGAGCCCGCGTTCGACGCCGCGGAGATGCACGACGCGCGCGCGGACGCGGCCTGGGCGGCCCGCCGAATCGGGGGAGACCGGATGGCCGCCGCGCTTCGCGCATCGGCCGTGCGACGCGAGGGGCGCGATTTCGCGACGGTGATCTATCTCGCGGTCCTGGAGAAGGCGGCCGCGCTCGACACGCTGCGCACCCTCCACGCGAGGCGGCTCCGCTACCCCGAGCCCCGGTTCGGGCGCGAGGAGAAGCAGCTCGACGGGATCCTGTGGGACCTCGCGGCGGGGCGCGCGCCCACCCTCTACGACGTCACCCCCGAAGCGCTGCTGGACCTGTAGTCCCGCTCAGGTCCCGACCGGCTCCTGCATCGCCGGCTCCGGCTTGGCGTCGCGCCGGAACTCCCCCGCGAGGTAGGCGCGGTTGAACGACTCCACGATCCGCTCGTCGAAGGCCGTCCCTTTGAGCTCGTTGACGCGGGCGAGCGCCTGCTCGAAGGTCATGCCTTTCTGGTACGGGCGGTCCGTCGTCATCGCGTCGAACGAGTCGGCGACGGCGATGATGCGCGCCATGAGCGGGATCCCGTCGCCGGCGAGGCCGTCGGGGTACCCCTCTCCCGTCCATCGCTCGTGGTGGCTGCGCAGGCCGGGGAGGAGGCGCTGCATCTGCCGGATCGGCGCCATGATGTTCGCGCCGATCACCGTGTGCTGCTTCATGACCTCGAACTCGTCCGGCGTCAGGTGCCCGGGCTTCTTGAGGATCGCGTCGTCCACCCCGATCTTGCCGACGTCGTGGAGCAGCGACGCGACGTGGATGTCGCGAATGTCCGGCTCGGACAGGCCGTGGTACCGGGCCAGGATCACCGTGTAGCGGTTGACGCGCACGGAGTGGCCGCGCGTGTACGGGTCCTTGGCGTCGATCGCGCTCGCGAGCGCCCTCGCCGTGCCCAGGAACAGCTCGTTGTTCTCCTCCGCCGCGCGCTTCAGCCGGCGGATGAACTCCTCCAGCTCGGCGGCCATCCTGTTGAACGTGTCGGCGAGCTCGCCGACCTCGGTGATCGAGCGGACCTCGACGCGGGCGGCGAAGTTCCCCCGCGCGAACGCGCGCGACGCCTCCGCGAGCCGCTTGATCGGATGCGACAGGACGCGCGCGAAGATCGCGGCGGCCAGCAGCGCGCAGGCGAGGGCGAGAAGCCCCCACTGGAGCGTGCTCTCGATCATCGTGGAGACGGGCTGGTAGAACTGACGCTCCTTGGCCTGGACGAAGATCCCCCACCCCTCGCGGCTCACCTCGTACGAGCCCAGGTAGCGCTCCTCGTATCCCGATCCGCCGGGCGTCCACGCGAAGGGCATGGTCTCCGTCGCGTGTCCCGGGTTGTCGCGGAACCGCTTCACGATCGGCGAGTCCGCCATATCGCGCCCCGGCTCGAGCCCCGGGAGGCCCGTCGCGGCGAACAGGCGCCCCCTCGCGTCCGCCGCGAACAGCGCGTGGCCGGTGCGATGTCCCGAGGCGACCGCGTCCCAGACCGCCTGGAGGTCGATCAGCGCCGACAGGACGCCGCGGAACCGCCCCGCGCTGACGACCGGCGCGGACATGACGAGGACCGCCCGCTTCGGGCCGCTGCCGACCACGATGGGGTCGGAGACCGTCGAGGCGTCCGCCTCGCTCCCGTGCCGATCGGCCAGCGTCTCCGCCGTCGCCCTGAAGCCGGTGAGGAAGACCGGCTCCAGGCCCCGCCAGAGCGGCGAGGCGGCGCGGGCGTCCACGCTTCGCCCCCGGATGTCGGTGTACCGGAGGTAGAGCATGCGGTCGTCCGCCACGTCGGCGAGGGCGCGCCGCACCGCGCCGTCCTCCGGCTCCGCGCCGTTGAGCGTGGAGGCCAGCGCGCGGGAGATCCGGACGAGCTGCGCCTTCAGCCCCTCGACGTGGATGTCCACGCCGCGGGAGATCGTCCCGGCGAGCAGCAGCTGATATTCCTGCTGCGAGGTCTTGAGCGCTTCGCGGTTGCTGTCGATCAGCTTCCAGGCGACCGAGCACAGCGGCGCGAGCGCCACGAACGTGAAGACCGCGAGCAGGACGTAGACCATGCGCGCGCGGCTGCGGAACGGTGTGCCGCGCTTCCGGCCCGGGGCGGCCGGCGCCTGGTTCGGGCCGTCGGTTCTCGGGGGCACAGCGGGGCGGAATATAGGGTCCCGCCGCGCGTCTCGGCCAATGCCTGCTAAACTCCGCGGCCGTTGGCTCGCGCGCCCGTCCCCGCGATGAGAATGCTCTACAACGCCGCGCTGATCCCGTTGCGCGCCGCCTCCGTCGTCTTCGGCGCCTGGCCTCGGGCCCGCGAGAGCGATCGGCTCGCCCGCGACCAGCGGCTCGGCCGGCGGCTTCCGGCGATCCGCCGGGGCGCGGTCTGGATCCACGGCGCCTCCGTCGGCGAAGCGCGTCTTTCGTCCAGCCTCGCCCGCGCCCTCCGCGCACGGCGCCCCGCCCTCCCGCTCGCCGCCTCGGCTGTGACCCCGGCGGGGCGGGCGCAGCTTCCGGACCCCCCCGCGATCGACGGCGCGTTCTATCTCCCGCTCGACTTCCCCGGCGTCCAGCGCCGCGCGTTCGACGCCCTCCGCCCCGGCCTGCTCGCGCTGGTCGAGACCGAGCTCTGGCCCAACATGCTCGCGGAGGCCGCCGCGCGGGGCGTTCCCGTCGTCCTCGTCAACGCCCGGCTCGCGCCGGAGCGCCTCGCACGCTACCGGCGTCTCCGAAGCCTCTACGCCCCCCTCCTCGAGGGGCTCGCCGCGCTGGGCGCGCCCTCGCCCGCGGAGGGAGAGCGCTTCGCGTCCCTGGGCGTCCCCGCGCGGGTCATCCGCGTCCTTGGGAATCTGAAGTTCGATCTCCCGAGGCCGGAGGTCGATCCCGCGGCGCTGAGGTCCCGCTTCGGGATCGCGCCGCTGCGCCCCGTGGTCATCGCCGGCTCCACGGGAGAGGGAGAAGACTCCATCGTGCTCGACGCCTTCGCGGTGGCGCGCGCGTCGGTCCCCGACCTGATGTTGGTGCTCGCGCCGCGGCACGCGTCCCGGTTCGACGCCGCCGCGCGCGCGGTCGCCGAGCGCCGGCTCTCGCTCGCGTATCTCTCCCGAGCGGAGAGTGCGGGAGAGGCCGACGTGCTGCTCGTGGACACGCACGGGGAGCTGTCCGATCTGTACGCGCTCGGTCTCGCGGCCTTCGTGGGAGGGAGCCTCGTGCCCGTCGGCGGCCACAACCTCCTCGAGCCGCTCGCCGCGGGCGTGCCCGTCCTGTTCGGCCCGCACACGCACCACGTCGTCGAGATCGCCGAGGCCGTGCTCGCGTGCGGGGCCGGTGCGCGGGTCGCGGACGGACGGGCGCTCGGCCGCGCGTTCGCCGCGCTCGCCGCGGACCCCGAGGAGCGCGCGCGCCGCGCCGCGGCGGGGCGCGGGCTGCTCGAGGCGAACCGCGGGGCGAACGCCCGCGCGGCGGAGCTGGTGCTCGACGTCCTCGATCGCGCGGTCCCGCGGGCGCCGGCATGAGGCGGCGCTCCCCCGTCGCGCGCGCCGCGCTGGCGGTCCCCTCCTGGATCTTCGGCGCGGGGGTCGTCCTGCGGAACCGCTGGTACGAGCGGCCGGGCGCGGCGGAGGCGGCGCCCGTTCCCGTCGTCAGCGTCGGGAACCTCGCGGCCGGCGGCACGGGGAAGACGCCTCTCGTCGCCTGGCTGGTCTCGCGGCTCCTCGAGCGCGGGAGGCACCCCGCCGTCGTCAGCCGGGGTTACGGCGGGAGGGCCGGGCCCGGACCGCTGCTGGTCTCCACCGGCACGGGACCCCGCGTGGACGCGCGCGCCTGCGGCGACGAGCCTCACCTCCTGGCGCGGATGCTGCCGGGGGCGATCGTGGTCGTCGGCGCCGATCGTGTCGAGGCCGCGCGGTCCGCCGCCGCCGCGGGGGCCGGCGTGGTGGTCCTGGACGACGGCTTCCAGCATCGGCGCCTCGTGCGGGACCTCGACATCGTCGTCCTCGACGGACGCGCCCCCTTCGACGCCGGGCTCCTCCCGTCGGGGATCCTGCGCGAGCCGCCGCGCTCGGTCTCCCGCGCCGGAGTCGTGGTGCTGACGCGTGTCGCCGAGCGCGACACGGCCGCCGACGCGATCGCCGCCGTCCGCCGCGCCGGGTTCCCCGGACTGATCGTGCGCTCGGGACACAAGCGAGCCGGGTTCTTCGACGCCGCGGGGCGCGCCTGCCCGGTCCCCGCTCGCGCGCTCGCGTTCTGCGGAATCGCGGATCCCGAGCTCTTCCGCGCCGACCTGAAGCGAGCGGGGGTGGAGATCGTCCGGTTCCGCGCCTTCCGCGATCATCACCGCTACTCCGGCGCGCTGTGGGATGCGCTTCGCGCCGCCGCCCGTGCCGAAGGTCTGACGCTCGTCACCACCGACAAGGACCTCTCGCGGGTCGAGGCCGCGGCCGGGGCCTCGATCGCGAGCGCGCCGCTCGCCGTGCTGCGGATCGAGGCCGCGGTCTGGGAGCCGGCCCCCCTCCTCGAGGCCGTGCTCCGCGCGATCGCGGCGCACGAGGTGGGGCGCGCGTGAACGCCGCCCGGGCCCGCGCGGAGGCGGCGGCCGTGGAGGCCGCGCTCCTGCTCTCACGGCTGCTCCCGCGCCGGGCGCTCCTCGCGCTCGGGAGCGCGACGGGCGCGCTCCTCGGGCGGCTCGACCGCCGCCACACCGCCACCGCGCGCGAGAACCTCGCGGCCGCTCTCGGGGAGAGCACGAGCCCCGCGGAGCGCGAGAGGATCGTGCGCGCCTGCTGGCGGCACTTCGGGAGGATCGCCTTCGACGCCCTGATGTTCCCCCGGCTCGACGCGGACGCCCTCGGCTCGATCCTTCGCGTCGAGGGGATCGAGCACGCGCGGACCGCCCTCGCGCGCGGCCGCGGGGTCCTGGTCTTCTCCGCGCACTGGGGGCACTGGGAGGCCGGCGCCTACGCGATGGGGCTGCTGGGCGTTCCCTTCGCGATCATCACCCGGCCGCTGGACAACCCTCTGCTGGAGCGGCGCCTGGCCGGGCTCCGGCGGGGGACGGGCAACCTGATCATCCCGAAGCGCCGCGCCGTCCGCGAGACGATCCGCGCGCTCGGGGAAGGGACCGCGGTCGCGATCCTGATCGACCAGGACGCCCGGGAGGACGGCGTCTTCGTCCCGTTCTTCGGGCGCCCCGCCGCGACGACGCCGACCCTCGCCCTCCTCGCGCTCAGGACCGGGGCACCGATCGTCCCCGTCTTCGCGCGCGTGGAGAGCGACGGTACAATCACCGTGCGCGTCGAGCCGGCGCTCGACGCGCGGCCGAGCGACGATCGCGCCGCCGACGTGCTCCGCCTCACGGCGGCGTGCACGGCGATCGTCGAGCGCCACGTCCGACGCGATCCCGAGCAGTGGCTGTGGATGCACCGTCGATGGAAGACGCGCCCGCCGGGCGAGGCTTCGGCCTTCCGCCCACGGGAGGAGAGCGATGGGCCGACGCGCGATCATCATGGACCGTGACGGGACCGTCTGCGAGGAGGTGGGGTACGTCAACCACCCCGAGCGGCTGCGCCTCCTCCCGCGGAGCGCCGAGGCGATCCGGCGCGCGAACGAGGCCTCCTTCCAGACCGTGGTCGTGACCAACCAGGCGGGGGTCGCCCGGGGCTACTTCGCGGAGTCGCTCGTGGAGGAGACGCACGACCGCCTCCGGGAGATGCTCGCGGCGGAGGGGGCGCGTCTCGACGGGATCTACTACTGCCCCCACCACCCGGAGGTCGGCGCGCCGGCGTACCGCAAGGTCTGCGAGTGCCGGAAGCCCCGCCCCGGGATGCTCCTGCGCGCGCAAGCCGAGATGGGGATCGACCTCGCCGCGTCCTACATGGTCGGGGACAGCGTGCGCGACGTCGAGGCGGGCCGGCGGGCCGGCGCGACGACCGTCCTCGTGCTCACCGGATACGGGAAGGGAGAGCTCGAGTACCAGTCGCACGGCTGGTCCCACGCGCCCGACCACGTCGCCTCCGACCTCCTCGACGCGGTGGCCTGGATCCTCGCGCGCGAGAACGCCGGATGAGCGATCGCGGACGTCCGGACGACCCCGCGAGGCTCGCGTCGATCGTCGCGGGGTTCCGGGGCGTCGCCGTCGCCGTCCTCGGGGACCTCGTGTGCGACGAGTTCGTGCACGGCGAGATCGCGCGCGTCTCCCGCGAGGCGCCGGTCCTCATCCTCGAGGAGTCCCGCGTCGAGATCGTCCCCGGCGGCGGCGCGAACGCCGTCGCCAACCTCCGCGCGCTCGGCGCGCGTCCCCTCCCCGTCGGCATCGTCGGCCGTGACGATGCGGGGCGGCGGCTCGTCGCGCACCTGCGCCGGTTGGGGATCGACACGAGCGGGATCCTGATCGACCCCCGCTATCGCACGCCCACCAAGAGCCGCGTCCTCGCGGGCGGGGTCCACACCCGGCGCCAGCAGGTCGTGCGGATCGACCGCGGCGCGCGCCACGGGGAGCTTCCGCGGGCGGCGCGCGACCGGCTCGCGGCCCGACTCGGCCGGGCGCTCGCGCGGGCCGAAGGACTGCTGGTCGCGGACTACGGATACGGAGCGGCGACCCCGGCTCTCGTGCGCGGGGCGCGGCGGCGCCTGGCCGGCAAGCGCGTGACCGTGGACTCCCGCACGCGCGTCGGGGCGTTCCGCCGCGTGACCGCCTGCACGCCGAACCAGGAGGAAGTCGAGATCGCCGTCGGCCGCTCCGGGCTCTCGCAGGCCGCCGCCGCGGCGGCCGCCGGCCGCGAGCTGCTCGCGAGGACCGGGAACCGCGCCGTCCTCGTCACGCGCGGCGCGCGGGGAATGGTCCTGGTCCGCCCGAAGGCGGCGCCGTTCGCGATCCCCGCCTTCGGATCCGGCGAGGTGGCCGACGTCACCGGGGCCGGCGACACGGTGATCGCGACGTTCACCCTCGCCCTTCTCGCCGGCGGGACCCCCGAAGAGGCCGCGGTCCTCGCCGACGTGGCGGCCGGGCTCGTGGTGATGAAGTACGGGACCGCGACCGTCACCCCGAGGGAGCTCGCCGCCGCACTCCGCGCCGGACCGTTGCCGTGAGCGCGGCCGGCAAGGTCGTCTCGCGTGAGGAGCTCCTCCGCCGCGCCGCCGGCTGGCGCCGCGACGGAGCCTCGGTCGCCCTCGCCAACGGCATCTTCGACGTGCTGCACGTCGGGCATCTCCGCTATCTCGAGGGGGCCGCGGGGGAGGCCGACCGCCTCGTGGTCGCGGTCAACGACGACGCTTCCACGCGCGCGCTCAAAGGGGCGGGGCGACCGGTGGTCCCGGCGGAGGAGCGCGCCGAGCTGATCGCGGGCCTCGCCTGCGTCGCGCTCGTCACGCTCTTCGACGAGCCGAACGTCGAGCCGCTCCTCCGCGCGCTGCGTCCCGACGTGCACTGCAAGGGGACCGACTACACCGCGGAGACCGTTCCCGAGCGCGAGACCGCGCGGGCGCTCTCGATCCGTGTCGCGATCACCGGCGACGCGAAGGACCACGCGACCCGGGAGATGATCCGCCGGATCCGCGACCTTCAGCCGTAGATCTCCTGGAGGCTCTTCACGCTCATCGCCCCCGCGCGGAGCGAGCGGATCGCCTCCACCATCGCGAACCCTCCCGACATCGTCGTGATCAGGGGGATGCCGCGCTGCGTCGCGGTCGTCCGGAGCGCCTTCTCGTCGAAGTAGGAGGCCCGCCCGAGCGGCGTGTTGATCACGAGGTGGATCTCGCCGTTCTTCATCAGGTCGACCGCGTTCGGGCGCCCTTCGAGCACCTTGTAGACGTGGTCGCACGGCAGCCCGCCGGCGCGGAGGAACGCGGCGGTCCCGCCGGTGGCGACGAGCCGGAAGCCCATCTCGACCAGCGCGCGCGCGGCGGCGAGGAGCTGGGGCTTGTCGCGGTCGTTGACCGTCAGGAACGCCGTCCCCTCGAGCGGGAGCTTGATCCCCGCGGCGTAGGAGGCCTTCGCGAAGGCCGGCCCGAAGTCGTCCGCGACCCCCATCACCTCCCCGGTGCTCCGCATCTCGGGGCCCAGCACGGGATCGTCCCCCGGGAACTTCACGAACGGGAAGACCGACTCCTTCACGAACCGTCCGCGCACCCGGGGCTCCTCGACCAGGCCGAGATCGGCGAGCGTCCGTCCGACCATGACCTTCGCCGCCAGGCGGGCGAGCGGGACCCCGGTCGCCTTCGAGACGAACGGGATCGTGCGGCTCGCGCGCGGGTTCACCTCGAGGACGTAGACCGTGCCGTCCTTGATCGCGTACTGCACGTTCATCAGGCCCCGGACGCCGAGGGCCTTCGCGAGGCGGTGCGTGGTGTCCCGCAGCACCCTCGCGGCCGCGGCGACGTCCGCGCTGTGCGGCGGGAGGACGCACGACGAGTCCCCCGAGTGGATCCCCGCCTCCTCGATGTGCTGCATGATCCCGGCGACGACGACGCGCTCGCCGTCCGCGATCGCGTCCACGTCCACTTCGTAGGCGTCCTCGAGGAACCGGTCGAGGAGGACCGGGTGCTCCGGCGACGCCTCGACGGCCCGGCGCATCGTCTCCTCCAGGCGCTCCTCGTCGTGGGTGACGAACATCGCCCGCCCGCCGAGCACGTAGGACGGCCGCACGAGGAGCGGGTAGCCGATGCGCCGCCCGATCGCGCGCGCCTCCTCGAGCGACCGCGCCGTCCCCCAAGCCGGGGCGGGGATCCCGAGCTCCGCGAGCAGGCCGCCGAACCGCCGGCGGTCCTCGGCGAGGTCGATGGAGTCGGGAGAGGTCCCGAGGATCGGCACCCCCTCGGCCTGGAGCGCGAGCGCGAGCCCGAGCGGGGTCTGGCCGCCGAACTGCACGATCACCCCGGCGGGCTTCTCCACCTCGACGATCCGCAGGACGTCCTCGAGCGTCAGGGGCTCGAAGTACAGCCGGTCGGAGGTGTCGTAGTCGGTCGAGACCGTCTCCGGGTTGCAGTTGACCATGACGCTCTCGATCCCCTCCTCGCGGAGGGCGAACGAGGCGTGGCAGCAGCAGTAGTCGAACTCGATCCCCTGGCCGATCCGGTTCGGCCCGCCGCCGAGGATGACGACCTTCCGCCGGTCGGTGGGCGCGCTCTCGTCCTCGTCCTCGTAGGTCGAGTACATGTAGGGGGTGTCGGCCGCGAACTCGGCCGCGCAGGTGTCGATCCGCTTGAACGACGGCACGAGGTTGAGCGCGCGCCGCCGCGCCCTCACCTCCGACTCCGAGGCGCCGAGCAGGTGCGCGAGCTGGCGGTCGGAGAACCCGAACCGCTTCGCGCGGCGGAGGAGCGCCTCGGGGATGCCCGCCAGGTCGAACGAGCGCAGGCGCCCCTCGACCTCGACGATCTCCTCGATCTGGTGCAGGAACCAGGGGTCGATGCGGGTCAGCTCGGCGAGCGCGTCCACGGACATCCCGCACTGAAGGCCGTAACGGATGTAGAAGATCCGCTCCCAGTTCGGCGTGATCAGCTTCTCCCGCAGGCGCGCGGCGTCGAGCCGGTCGCGGCCGTCGGCGCCGAGCCCCGCGCGGCCGACCTCGAGCGACCGGAGCGCCTTCTGGAGCGCTTCCTTGAAGGTCCGCCCGATCGCCATCGCCTCGCCGACGGACTTCATCTGCGTGCCCAGAGTGGGCGAGGTCGCGGGGAACTTCTCGAACGCCCAGCGCGGGATCTTGACCACGACGTAGTCGAGCGTCGGCTCGAAGGAGGACGGCGTCGATTTCGTGATGTCGTTGGGGATCTCGTCGAGCGTGTAGCCCACGGCGAGCTTGGCTGCGATCTTCGCGATCGGGAACCCCGTCGCCTTCGACGCGAGCGCGGAGGAGCGGGAGACGCGGGGGTTCATCTCGATGACGACCCGGCGTCCGGTGGACGGCTCGACCGCGAACTGGATGTTCGATCCGCCCGTGTCCACGCCGACCTCGCGGATGACGCGGATCGCGTCGTCGCGCATCGACTGGTACTCCTTGTCGGTCAGCGTCATCGCGGGCGCGACGGTGATCGAGTCCCCGGTGTGGACGCCCATCGCGTCCACGTTCTCGATCGAGCAGATGATCACGACGTTGTCGGCGAGGTCGCGCATGACCTCGAGCTCGAACTCCTTCCAGCCGATGACCGACTCCTCGATCAGCACCTGGGAGGTCGGCGACGCGTCGAGCCCCGCCTCGACGATCTCCTCGAACTCCTCGCGGTTGTAGGCGATCCCCCCTCCCGTGCCGCCGAGGGTGAACGACGGCCGGATGATCGCGGGGAAGCCGACCGCCTCGAGGAGCGCGAACGCCTCGGCGAGGCTCGTGACGGTCCCGCTGCGCGGCGTCTCGAGCCCGATCCGCGCCATGGCCTCCTTGAACGCCAGGCGGTCCTCCGCCAGGCGGATCGCGCGGAGGTTCGCCCCGATCAGCTCGACGCCGTGCTTCTCGAACACGCCTCGCTCGCCGAGCGCGACCGCGAGGTTGAGCGCGGTCTGCCCCCCGACCGTGGGGAGGAGCGCGTCGGGGCGCTCGCGCTCGATCACGCGCTCGAGGATCTCGGGGATCAGCGGCTCGACGTAGGTCCGGTCCGCGATCGCCGGGTCGGTCATGACCGTGGCCGGGTTCGAGTTGACCAGGACGACCGTGTACCCCTCCTCCCGGAGGGCCTTGCACGCCTGCGTCCCGGAGTAGTCGAACTCGCAGGCCTGGCCGATGACGATCGGACCCGAGCCGATCACCAGGATCTTCTGGATGTCCTCGCGCTTGGGCACGTGCCGGTCTCCGGAGCGGACAAAAAAAGAGGGAGCCGGGCGGCTCCCTCGTCATTCTGCCACGCGACGCGGGCGCTCAAGACCCCGACTTCCCCACCTTGCGGGTCGTGCCGCTCGCCTTGGCCTTCCCCTTGGACTCCGTGCGAGTCTTCGCCCCGCCCTTCGTCCGGGCGGATTTCTTCGGCGCCGCCTCGTCCTTCTCCTTCGCGGGCTTCGCCTTCTTCTTCGGCGCCGCCTTCCCCGCGGCGGCCTTGGGCTTCGCTCCCTTCTTGTCGGACGCCGCCGCCTCCTGGGCTTCGCCCTCCTGCGGCGCCCGCGCGCGCTTCGCGGTCTCGGCGCCGATCAGCTCGATCAGCGCCATCTCCGCGTTGTCCCCCCGCCGGGGGCCGAGCTTGACGATCCGCGTGTACCCCCCCGGGCGCTGCGCGAACCGCGACGAGATCGTGTCGAACATCTTGGACACGACCTCCTTGTCGTGGATGTCCCGCAGGACCAGGCGGCGGGCGTGGAGCGTCTCCCGCTTCGAGAGCGTGATCAGCTTCTCGGCGAAGGGCCGGAGCTCCTTCGCCTTCATCAGCGTCGTCCGGATCCGCTCGTGCCGGAACAGCTCCGTGGACAGGTTCCGGAGCAGCGCGAGCCTGTGCATCGACGTCCGGCCGAGCTTGCGGCCCGCCACCCGGTGCTTCATCCGCGCGCCTTCAGCTTTCTGGAATCGACGTTCATGCCGAGCGAGAGCCCCATCTCGGCGAGGATGTCCTTGATCTCGTTCAGCGACTTCCGGCCGAAGTTCTTGGTCTTCAGCATCTCGGCCTCGGTCTTCGTCACCAGATCGTAGATCGTCTTGATGTTGGCGTTCTTGAGGCAGTTGTACGAGCGGACCGACAGCTCCAGCTCGTCCACGGACCGGTTGAGCTGCTCGAGGACGCGCTCGTCCTCGGTGGTCGGGAACTCGAGGACCTCCTCGCTCGACTCCTCGAAGTTGATGAAGATCGTCATGTGGTCCTTGAGGATCTTCGCCGCCATGGCGACCGCGTCCTGCGGCGTGATCGCGCCGTTGGTCCAGACCTCGAGGGTCAGCCGGTCGTAGTCGGTCTTCTGGCCGAGGCGCGCGTCCTCGACGATGTAGTTGACCTTCCGCACCGGGGCGTGGATCGAGTCCACCGGGATGTAGCCGATCCCCAGGTCGTCGTCGAAGTTCCGGTCCGCGGAGACGTAGCCGCGTCCCTTCCGCAGGCGCATCTCCATCGCGAGCCGCCCCTCCTCCGAGAGGGTCGCGATCGGGGCCTCGGGGTCGAGGATCTCGACGTTGGCCCCCGCCTGGATGTCCCCCGCCTTGACCGTCTTCGGGCCCACCGCGTGGAGCACGAGCGTCTCGGCGTGGTCGCTATGGCAGCGGAACGGGATCTGCTTCAGGTTGAGGATGATGTCGGTCGTGTCCTCGACCACCCCGGGCACCGACGAGAACTCGTGGAGCACTCCGTCGATCTTGACGGCCGTGATCGCGGCCCCCTCGACCGAGGAGAGAAGGATGCGCCGGAGCGCGTTCCCGATCGTCGTGCCGAACCCCCGCTCGAACGGCTGCGCGGAGAACCGGCCGAACTTCGGGGTGAGCGACTCCCGCTCGACCTCGAGGCGCTTGGGCCTCTGGAAACCCTTCCACAGCATGCGTACCTCCCGTTACTTCGAGTAGAGCTCGACGATGAGCTGCTCTTGGATCGGCAGCGCGATGTCCTCCCGGCTCGGGAGCTGCTTGACCGTGCCCTGGAACCGGTCCGCGTCGAGCTCGAGCCAGGCCGGGACCCCGCGTCCCTTGGCCGTGTCGAGGCACATCTTGATGAGCTCGTTCTTCCGCGACTCTTCCTTCAGAGAGATCACCGCCCCCGCCTTCACCAGGCTCGAGGGGACGTCCACCTTGCGCCCGTTGACGCGGATGTGGCCGTGGGCGACCAGCTGCCGCGCCGCGGACCGCGAGAACGCGAATCCCAGGCGGTAGACGACGTTGTCGAGGCGGCTCTCCAGCATCTGGAGGAGGTTCGCACCGGTGATCCCCTTGCGGCGCGCCGCCCCGGCGAAGTAGTTCCGGAACTGCCGCTCGAGGACGCCGTACATCCGCTTGACCTTCTGCTTCTCGCGGAGCTGGATCCCGTAACCCTGGATCTTCGTCCGCCGCCGTCCGTGCTGTCCCGGGGCATACCCCCGCCGCTCGAACGCGCACTTCTCCTTGAAGCACCGGTCGCCCTTGAGGAACAGCTTCATCCCCTCCCGGCGACACAGCCTGCAAACCGCTCCAGTCGTTCGTGCCACGGTATCGGCCCTCCCTGATCAGACGCGGCGCCGCTTGGGGGGGCGGCAGCCGTTGTGGGGGATCGGGGTCACGTCCTTGATCGACTTGACCTCCATGCCCGAAGTCTGGAGCGCGCGAATCGACGACTCCCGCCCCGCCCCGGGCCCCTTGACCCGGACGTCGAGCGAGCGCACGCCGTGCTCCTTCGCGGCGTTGCCGGCGGCCTGCGCCGCGGTCTGGGCGGCGAACGGGGTTCCCTTGCGCGATCCCTTGAACCCCTGGACGCCTGCGGACGACCAGGACAGCACGTTCCCCTTCGGGTCGGTGATCGTCACGATCGTGTTGTTGAACGACGCGTGGATATTCGCAACGCCGTGCGGGACGTTCTTCTTGTCCTTCTTGCCGCCCTTCTTCCCGGGCGCCTTCGCTGCCTTCGCCATGCGCTATCCCTTCTTCCCGGTCGTCTTCTTCTTGCC
>Ga0075428_100000540_pt1 | contig 38603 bp, 30 predicted proteins | sample RhiMetdeltSRZDD2_FD_75291 | JGI IMG/M metagenome (GOLD analysis project Ga0075428, IMG submission 75291) | Populus rhizosphere microbial communities from Tennessee, USA - Rhizosphere MetaG P. deltoides SRZDD2 | ecosystem: Host-associated > Plants > Roots > Rhizosphere > Soil | place: USA... | reverse complement strand
GTCGAGCAAGCGCGCAGAATGCTTCTCGCTATCGCAGAGACCAAGCTCCGGCCTGGTGAAGAACGCCAAACGTTCCCCTCGGCCAAGATCGCGGCCGAGTACGTCCAGCAGAAGCAACGCATTCCCGAATGGGTAGGACTTTTAGCGTTGCTCGAAGACTGGCTTTGGACGCACGACGATCCGAGGTCCATGCCGGACCGACAGGGATGGCGCGAGCGTGCGCTCGCAGAAGCGGGATTTCGCTGCGTGGCGCCGGGCTGCACGTCGCGCCGGAATCTGCAGGTGCACCACATTCACTACCGCGGCCATCAGGGCAGCGAGGAGCCTTGGAATCTGCTCGTGCTTTGCGAATTCCATCACCAGCAGGGCGAGCACGGGACTCTGGCGCAGTTCAGAGGCAAGGCACCGCTCGCTGTCGTATGCCAGCTCGGGGACGGGGGACTCGGTGGCTGGTGGAGGAACGAGAGAAGACTCGGGCGGCTTGGGTCTGCGACCGTCCGAGTGACTAAGTCGTTGATTTGACGAATGCTGTCCAGCTGGCCGCCGCCCGGCGGCCACGCTCTCGATCTCACCCGGGTCGGGTGCATGCGGCGGCAGGGACCGGCCGGGCCTTGACAGCTTAGCAGTCCCTCAGGCAGAGTGCTAACCGCGTGAGCTCATTGTCCAACCACGCAACGTATTGCGCACGAAGAGGATGACCCGTGCGCGACGAGCCGGGGGTGAGTTCCCCCCGCGCCTGAAGGCAGCCCTAAAGGAGGACCTGTTCCCATGCCGGCCAAGCAGATTCAGTTCGGAGAGGACGCACGCAAGCGCGTCCTGAATGGTATCGAGATTCTGGCGCGCGCAGTGAAGGCCACGCTCGGCCCGCGCGGTCGGAACGTCGTGCTCGATCGCAAGTTCGGCGCACCTCTGGTGACCAAGGACGGCGTCACGGTGGCCAAGGAGATCGAGCTCGAGGACGTGTACGAGAACATGGGCGCGCAGATGATGCGCGAGGTCGCGTCGAAGACCAGCGATGTGACGGGCGACGGCACGACCACCGCCACGATCCTCGCCGAAGCCATCTACCGCCAAGGCCTGAAGACGGTGACCGCCGGCGCCAACGCCATGGCGGTCAAGCGCGGCATCGACAAGGCCGTCGTGTGCATCGTCGACGGGCTCGAGAAGCTGAAGACGCCGGTGAAGGGCCGCTCCGACATCGCGGCCATCGCGGCAATCTCGGCCAACGGCGACTCCACCATCGGCAACATCATTGCCGACGCCATGGAAAAGGTCGGCCAGGACGGCACGATCACGGTCGAAGAGGCGAAGTCGATCGACACGTCGCTCGACGTCGTCGAGGGCATGAACTTCGACCGTGGCTACTTGTCCGCGTATTTCGTCACGGACCCGCAGACGATGAAGGCTGAGCTCGAAGATTGCCTCATCATCATTCACGAGAAGAAAATCACCAATCTGAACGACTTCCTGCCGCTGCTGGAGAAGATCGCGCAGACCGGGCGACCCTTCATGGTCATCGCCGAAGATGTCGAGGGCGAGGCCCTGGCCACGCTGGTTGTCAACAAACTCCGCGGCACACTCAAGGTGGCGGCGGTGAAGGCGCCTGGCTTCGGCGACCGCCGCAAGGCCATGCTCGAGGACATCGCCATCCTGACCGGCGGCAAGTTCATTTCCGAGGACCTGGGGCTCAAGCTCGAGAACATATCGCTCAACGACCTGGGCCGTGCCAAGCGCGTCAGCATCGAGAAGGAAGAGACGACCATCATCGAGGGCGCAGGCAAGAAGGAAGCGATCCAGTCGCGCATCAACCAGATCAAGAAGCAGATCGAAGACACGACGTCGGATTACGATCGTGAGAAGCTGCAGGAACGACTGGCGAAGCTCGCGGCCGGGGTCGCTGTCATCAAGGTCGGTGCGGCCACCGAGACCGAGCTCAAGGAGAAGAAGGCGCGCGTCGAAGACGCGCTGCACGCCACGCGTGCGGCCGTCGAAGAGGGCGTCGTGCCGGGCGGCGGCGTCGCCTTCCTGCGCGTACAGCACGTCCTCGACAACATGAAGGATGTCGAAGCCGACGAGAAGTTCGGTGTCGACATCGTGCGGCGTGCCATCGAGGAGCCCTGCCGTCAAATCGCGACAAACGCCGGGGCCGAGGGCACGGTGGTTTGCGAACGCGTCAAGGCCGAGAAGGGCAACTTCGGTTACGACGCGTCCGTGCAGGAGTACCGTGATCTCGTCGAGGCCGGCGTCATCGACCCGAAGAAGGTGACGCGCACGGCGCTGCAGAACGCAGCCAGCATCGCCGGGCTGTTGCTCACCACCGAGGCGATGGTGGCGGAGATCCCCGAGAGGAAGAAGCGCATGCCGGCGATGCCGGGTGGCGGCGGCGGCGGCATGGAAGACATGGACTTCTGAGTGCTCGTGCTGCGGCACCTGCACCGACGAAGCAAGACCCAACGGGGGCCGATTCAACATCGGCCCCCGTTGCATTAGAATGCGCCCCGTGCACGCGGACCCAACCCAACGGATGATCGACGGGACGGCAAACGATCTGCCGGCCCCGCTCCCGAGTGTGACCGTCGTTGTTCTCAGCTGGAACGGGCGCGAGGACACATTGGCCTGCGTCGAGTCCGTCCTGGCGCTGGACTACCCGCGCTTCCGCACTCTGGTGGTGGACAACGCCTCGACGGATGGCACGGTCGACGCGCTGCGGCAACGCTTCGGCTCGCGCGTGGATGTACTTCGCAACGGCGCCAACCTTCTCTACGCCGGCGGCATGAACGTGGGGATCGAGCAGGCGCGCCGCACGGGTACCGACTACGTGCTCCTGCTCAACAACGACATCGTCCTGGATCCGGGGATGCTGCGCGCGCTCGTCGCGAGCGCTGCGCCTGACGAGCGCATCGCCGCCGCGGGGCCGAAGATCTATTACAGCGCTGAACCGCAGCGGCTTTGGTTCGCCGGCGGTGAGATGTCGCTCTGGCGTGGCTGGCCGCGTCACACGGGTCTGCGTGAGATGGATCGCGGCCAGCACGACCAGCCTCGCGATGTCGATTATCTGACCGGGTGTGCAGTTCTCGTTCGCGCCAAGAGCTTCGACGATGTCGGATTGCTGGACGCAGGCTTCCGCATGTACGCCGAAGATGCAGATTGGTGCCTGCGCGCTCGCGCCAAGGGCTACCGCTTGCGTTATGCACCCGATGCGCGCATGTGGCACAAGGTCTCGGCCAGCGCCGGTGCCCGCTCGTGGTTCAAGATTCGGCGGCGATTTCGGAGTCAGATACGTCTGCTCGCGCGGCACGCACGTTGGTATCACTGGCTGGTGATTCCGGCTGCGACCGTCATCGAGGGGCTGCGCATCACGTGGGGATTGTCCACTCGGCGGAGTTGATGAAGGGCTGTACGAGTGGAGCTGCATCTCGCGCAGAGGATGTGCAGCGACGGCGGGGAATCGATGCACCGAAAGTAAAACGGCTCCAGGTGAAACTCCCAGAGCCGAGGAAAACTCTGCACCCGACACCTTGTGAGGCAATGGTGTTGGTCTCGGGCGCGGATGCAAAATTTCCGACGCGCAGACTAGCACCTCTCCAGACACGGCGCCAGATGGCAAGCCGCAATGCGGTCACAAGGCTGGGATACTCGGGAGTGGCGCCGGTTCGTGTCGCGCCCGAAGCCAGATCTATTGCGTAATTTGCCCCAATTAATAGATCGTTGGCGGGTGTCGCTGTAGCACTTTGAGACGCCGTGAGGTGGTCGCTTACGTGGTGCCCAGTCGCTTACGCCGCGCCGATTCGCGTAGCGCTCACTTCGATTGGGACACGAGGGCGCGATGGATCTCGGCCACGGACGCGAAAATGAAATCAGGAGCAGGGTCTTGGCGGCGGAAGTGGGCTTCGTTGTGAACACCCGTCGTGACCGCGATCGTCACGAGCCCGGCACGTTTGCCGCCGAGGATGTCGGTCTCGTAGCGATCCCCGATCATGGCTGTGCGCGCCGCTTCGGTTCCGGCCAGCCGGAGCGCGGTTTCGAACATGGCGGCTTCGGGCTTGCCGAAGAGCTTGGGCCGGACGCCGGAGGCCGCTTCGACTGCGGCCAAGAGCGCCCCCGCCCCCGGCTCGAGCCCGCGCTCCGAGGGATACGAGAGGTCGCCGTTCGTGCCCAGGAAAGCGGCCCCGCGCCGCACTGCCAAGGTGGCGCGGGCCAGCTTTTCGTAGCTCACCTCGCGATCCAGCCCAACGACGACGTGGGTCGCATCCTCGTGAGAATCCGTGATCTCCAGCCCGGCGTCGGCGAGAGCTTCGCGCAAGCCCGTACCTCCGAGCATGAGGACACGCACGTTCGCAGAACGCGCCACGTAGGTCGCGGTGACGATCGCCGAGTTGAGGATGCGCTCGGGCGGCGTGACCACACCCATCCGGCGCAACTTGTCGGCGTACTGGCGCGGTGTCATCGACGAATTGTTGGTGAGAAAGACGTGCGGCAGCGCGCGCGCATCGAGAGTTGCCAAGAACTCTTGCATGCCCGCGATCGGAGCCTCACCGCGATAGAGCACTCCATCCATGTCGATGAGAAACCCGTGAAGATGGCCGAGGTCGTGCAGCATGCGAGCGAAGATAGCACGGACACCGCTCTGCAGCCGACCACGCGGCATACGGACTCTGAATGCATGCTGACGAGTTGCCGAACGCGGACCGCTCTGGTATACCCCATTCCGCGCTGCCGTCACGCTCGCATGAGGTTCGCATGTCGCTGCGTTTTCCCAATCTCGGTGCCTTCCTGACCTTCCTCGAGGAAAGGCGCCAGCTGGTGCGCATCCGCGAAGCGGTCGACCCGTATCTGGAGATCGCTGAGATCACCGATCGCACCACCAAGGGCGGCGGGCCGGCGCTGTTGTTCGAGAACGTGCGCGGCTCGAGCATCCCTGTCGCGATCAATGTCTACGGCACGCAGCAACGCATGGCCTGGGCCCTCGGGGCCGAGCACATCGACGAGGTCGTCCACCGCCTCGAGAATCTCATCAAGCTGGCGCCGCCGCGCTCTTTCCAGGACAAGTTGCGCATGCTGCCGCGCTTGAAGGAAATCGCCGACTTCATGCCGCGCGCGGTGAAGAAAGCTCCGTGTCAGGAGACGGTGCTCGAACCGACATCGCTCGGGCATCTGCCGATCCTCACCTGCTGGCCGCAGGATGGCGGCCCCTTCATCACGCTCGGTGCCGTGATCACACGCCATCCCGAAAGCGGTGTGCGCAATGTCGGGATCTATCGCATGCAGAAGTTCGATGACGTGACCACGGGAATGCATTGGCAGATCCACAAGGTCGGCGCGCAGCACTACCGTGTGGCGCGCGAGCGCAACGAGATCATGCACGTGGCCGTCGCCATCGGCGGACCCCCCGTGCTGCCGTACGCGGCGACGGCGCCGTTGCCGGAAGACCTGGACGAGATCGCCTTTGCCGGTGTCATCCAAGGGCAAGGGATCGACATGGTGCCCTGTCGGACCGTGGACCTCGAGGTTCCCGCCGAGGCGGAGATCGTTCTCGAGGGCACGGTGAGCCCCGGTGACGAGCAGGCCGAAGGACCCTTCGGCGATCACACCGGTTACTACACGCCGCTCACGGATTTCCCCGTGTTTCGGCTCACCGCGGTCACGCAGCGCAAGTCGCCGATCTACCAGACGACCATCGTGGGTCGGCCGCCACAAGAGGATGCCTGGCTCGGCTGGGCGACGGAACGACTCTTCATGCCAGCCATTCGCATGGCGCTGCCCGAGGTGGTGGACATGAAGTTGCCGGTCGAGGCGTGCTTCCACAACCTCGCCATCGTCTCGATCAAGAAGCGCTTCCCCGGTCACGCTGCCAAGGTCATGCACGCGCTCTGGGGCCTGGGGCAGATGTCGTTCTGCAAGTGCATCATCGTCGTCGACCACGACGTGAACGTGCAGGACCTGGGCGAGGTCGTGTGGCGCGTCTCCAACAACATCGACGCCCGGCGCGACATCGTGTTCACCGATGGACCAGTGGATCAACTGGATCACGCCGCATCGCGGCCCCTCGTGGGCTCCAAGATGGGGATCGACGCGACGGCGAAGTGGCGCGAGGAGGGCTACGCGCGCGACTGGCCGCCGGTAATCGAGATGACGCCCGAGGTCAAGCTGCGCGTGGATGCGATGTGGGCGCGGCTCGGGATTCCAGGGGGGCGGACATGAACGGCAGGGCGGGCGGGGATCGTGGGCGAGTCGCGGTGATGGGGAGCGCAGACGTTGCATCCGCGCAGATCCCAGCCTCAGCTCGCGGCGCGGATGGCGCTCGCGGCGCGAATGGCGCGCCGTCGGCGCAGGTCCGTTCGATGTTCGCGCGCATCGCGCCGACGTATGACTTGCTCAATCATCTGCTGTCCATGGGACGCGACCGGGCATGGCGGCGTCTCGTGGCCGCCAATCTGGGGCCGAGTCCACAGCGCGTGCTCGATCTCTGCGCCGGGACAGGTGATCTCGCGCTCGAGATCGTGCGTCGTGCGCCGCAGGCGGCGGTCGTGTCGGGAGACTTCTGCTTTGAAATGCTCGCGCGCGGCCGGGACAAGGGCCTGCACCTGCGCACGCGACCTGCGGTCTGCGATGCGCTGCGATTGCCCTTCGCTGCGGGGACTTTCGACGCCGTGAGCGTCGCTTTCGGTGTGCGCAATTTCGAATCGGTCGAATCGGGCCTGGCCGAAATCCAGCGTGTCATGCGCCCCGGCGCCACGCTCGCCGTTCTCGAGTTCTTCCGGCGCGAGTCCCCGTGGCGCGATCTACCGTTCACATTCTATTTTCGCCAAGTGCTGCCGCGCGTCGGCCGCATCGTGTCGCGCGACCGCGAGGCGTACAGCTACTTGCCGCGCTCGGTCGGGCGCTTCGTCACGCGGGTCGAGTTCGAGAACTTGTTGCAGCATGCCGGGTTCGACGACATTCGCCGGCGTGAGCTCGACGCCGGCATCGCCACGCTCTACCTTGCGCGCAGATGCCGCGACGGGGCGCATCTCGCCTCAGGAGGTACCCGATGAAGCGCTCCACCCGCGTGCTTCTCGCCATGGGCTGCGTCCTCGCCTTCGCCTGCGAAGAGGGGCCCGTCTCGCCGCGCCAAGGCACGATTACAGTCGCCGTCTACGATGGCGGCGACCCAGGCTCTCCTGTCCCGGACGTGGACATCGTCATCACGCCGGTCGATCTGCACCGCACGACCGGCGACAACGGCCTGGCTACGTTCCACGTCGACCCCGGCGGCTACTACGTCGATGCCGGGGTCTGTTGCAACGGCGGCGGCACGATCGACTACCACGTCCCGGTGACGGTCAAGGCGGGAGAGACCTCCGAGGTGCCGTTGGACGCCTGCCTCTCCTGCTTCTTCGACCTCCCACAGTAAGCCGGCCGACTTGCGGAGCGGGCTGGACTCGCGCATCATTCGGGTTCATCCGCAACGGAAGGAGTCATCATGGCCGTCCAACCCGTTCCCGATGGATACCACACCATCACGCCGTGCTTGGTCGCCGTGGGCGCGGCGAAATTGATCGACTTCATCACGCAGGCCTTCGGAGCCGAGCAGCTGGACCGCATGGACGGGCCCGATGGCACGGTCATGCATGCCGAGCTGCGCATTGGAAACTCGATGCTCATGATCGGTGAATCACAGGGTGAGTGGAAGCCGACTCCGTCGTTGCTTCACCTGTACGTGAAGGACGTCGACGCCACGTACACGCGGGCGGTGCGCGCTGGCGCCACCTCGGTGCAACCAGTTGCCGACCAGTTCTACGGCGACCGCAAGGGCACAGTCAGAGATTCCTGGGGCAACCTCTGGTCGATCGGGACCCACATCGAGGACGTCGCGCCCGACGAGATGCGGCGACGGGGCGAAGCAGCGATGAAGAAAAAATGAGGGCGTGACAGCGCCTTCCCATGACTTCCGACCGACCGCGCACGCCCGGCTGTGCACATGACCGGGGGCCGGATGCAGTAAGATCGGCGCGACCGGAGCGAGCCGGTGCGCTCGAGCGCACCGGCAGTAGGTTGGAGATGAAACGATGAGCGACGCGAATCTGCGCCTGGTCGTCGGTGTGTCCGGCGCGAGCGGCGCCATCTACGCCGAACGCCTGCTGCTGGGACTGGCGCGCACGCCGCACCACGTCGACGTGGTGGGCTCGAAGATCGGCGCTGCGATTTTCCGCCAGGAAACAGGTCACAGCTTGGAGCGCGTGGTGGAAAGGCTCGCGAACGCCGGGGCCAGCTTGCGGCTTTGGGATCGCGACGACATGTACGCGCCGTTCTCGAGCGGCTCGCAGGTGTACGACGCGATGGCCGTCGTGCCGTGCAGCGTTGGTTTGCTCGGGCGCGTCGCCTCCGGAGTCTCGACGGACCTACTGTCGCGCGCGGCGGACGTGTTCTTGAAGGAGAATCGTCGGCTGGTGCTGGTCGTGCGCGAGACGCCGCTGTCGGAGATCCACTTGCAGAACATGCTGACTTTGCGCCGCGCGGGCGCGACGATCCTGCCCGCCTCGCCGGGTTTCTACACCCGTCCGAAGGATTTCGACGAGCTCGCGGACAGCCTGGTGCAACGCATCGTCGATCATATGGCGGTCGACGTGCGCGTGCACCGGCGTTGGCGCGAGGACGTGTCCGAACGCCAGCCCACGGGGTCGCCACGCGCGCTGGAACGGGACCGCGAAGCATCTCGCCGCGAGCCGTGATGCGACGGATCAAAGATCTCCTCGATACCATCAAGTTCGAGCACACGGTGTTCGCGCTGCCCTTTGCCATGCTGTCGCTGCTGCTCGCCGCCGACGGATTCCCCAGCCTGCACGACTTCGCCTGGGTGTTGGTGGCGATGGTGGGCGCACGCAGTAGCGCCATGATGATGAACCGTATCGCCGACCGGCACATCGATGCGGAGAACCCGCGCACGGCCACGCGCCAGCTGCCGACAGCGCGCGTCGGTCTCGGCTCCGCCTGGGCGTTCACCATCGGAGCGTCGATCGCATTTCTCGTCGCTGCGTGGAAACTCGATCCGCTGGCACTGCGTCTCGCGCCCGTTGCGCTCGCGCTCGTGTGGGCCTACTCGTGGACGAAGCGCTTCACTTGGGTTTCGCACTTGTGGCTCGGGCTCGGACTCGCGCTCGCGCCGCTCGGGGCGTGGATCGCCGTTCGCGGTCGTCTGGACGGTTTGCCGCTTCTGCTCGGTGCCGGCGTTCTCTTGTGGGTGGCCGGTTTCGATACGATCTACGCTTGCCAGGACGTGGACTTCGATCGCCGGCGCGGGTTGCGTTCGTTACCAGCACGCTTCGGTCTCGGCACCGCGCTGCGTCTGGCGCAAGTCTTCCATGTCGGCATGCTGGCCGTGTTCGCGGCGATCGGGTTGCTCTACGATTTCGGCTGGCTCTATGCCGCGGGACTCGTGCTCGTCGCCGCGCTCGTCGTGGCGCAGCATGCGATCGTGGCGGGCGACGTCCGTCACGGTGACTTGCGTCACATCGATGTTGCTTTTTTCAATGTGAACAGTATCGTGGGCGTGCTTCTCATGGCGTTCGCCCTGGCCGATCGTTTTCTCCTGGGCTGAAAGCGAAGTGGGGCGCACACGGCGGCCACCTCGCGGCGATGAATCGCGAAGATGCGCTGGGCGGCCTGGAGTTTGCAGTCTCGCGGCTGGAACCGGTCTGGCCGATCGGGGACGACGGGAAAGTCGGGAGAGGTCCCTGGCTTGGTTGGGAGGAGATGCGATGACGGAGGTGCGGATCGGTGCGGTGTCCTACCTGAACGCGCGTCCCCTCGTCCACGGGCTGCAGTCGAACGCGGAGTACAGCCTCTGTTTCGACACGCCCGGCGTCCTGAGCGAGAAGCTGCGTCTGGGCGAGATCGACGTCGGCCTCATCCCTATCGTCGAGTTCCTGCGCGGAGTCGGCGAGTCGATCCTGCCCGGAATCTGCATCGCATCCAACGGACCCGTGCATACGGTCAAGCTCTACAGCAAGGTGACGCCGGAGAAGCTCGGGCGCGTGGCTGTGGACAGTGGTTCTCGCACCTCCGTGGCGCTGTTACGCATCCTGTTGGCCGAGCGCTATGGCGTGACGCCGGACTTCCATACGTTCCGCCCCGATCTGCGTGAAATGTTGCGCACCCACGATGCGGCATTGCTCATCGGCGATGCTGCCTTCGCCGGTGCTGACGTCTTGCAGACCTGGGACCTCGGTGCCGGCTGGCAAGAGCTCACGAGTCTGCCGTTCGTGTACGCCGTCTGGACGTTGCGTCCGGGCTTGGATGTCACGCGCATCTCGAGCTGGCTCACTTCCGCGATGCAGAGCGGCGTCCGGCACGTGGACACGATCGCGCGCGACGCCGCGCAGAGCATGGGTCGAGACGAAACCATGCTGCGGCACTACCTGGGCACCTCGCTGCACTACACGCTCGGCGAACGCGAGATCCACGGGATCGAGGCGTTTCAGCGCCTGTGCCTGCGCTACAACATGGTGTCCAGTGCGCGCAAACTGGTCCTGGCCGGACCGGTCCCTGCCGCCACCACCGCCGCGCCTGTCGGCCACGACAAATAGCGCGATTCTCCTCGTTCGATCACGACGGACCTTGACGGCTCGAGGTCTGCGACGCTGCCTGGCATGCCGGCGTTCGACGTCGTGGTTCGGGCCGGTGCCATGGCCCACGCAACCTGCTATCCTCGCCGCGTCCGCTCGGGAGGAAAAAACATGACCTACGTGATCTGCGGCGCCACTGGGAACATCGGTGGGGTGGCGGCCCGCGAGCTGCTCGCTTTGGGCAAGTCGGTCCGCGTGATCGGCCGCGACGCGACGCGTCTTGCGGCAATCAAAGGCGCCGACCCCGCGCCGGGTTCGTTGGACGATCGTGCATTCCTAGCGCGCGCGTTCGCGGGCGCCACCGCGGTGTTCGCGTTGATTCCGCCGAGCTACGGGGAAGCCGACTTTCGCGCCTATCAGAATCGCATCGGCGAGGCGCTCGTGCACGGGATCACCAGCGCTGGAGTGAGCCATGTGGTGAACCTGAGCAGCGTGGGCGCGCAGCACGCGCGCGGCTGCGGGCCCGTGAACGGCTTGCACGACCAAGAGCAGCGCTTGAACGCGCTCGCGGGCGTGCACGTGTTGCAACTGCGCCCGACGTTCTTCATGGAGAACCACCTGGGGAGCATCGGCGCGATCAAGGGAATGGGTGCACTGCCCGGCGGCCTGAAGCCGGACTTGGCCACGCCGCAGATCGCGACGCGTGATGTCGCTGCGGTGGTCACGCGCCGTCTCGCGGCGCTCGACTGGAGCGGCAAGAGCGTGTTGGAATTGCTCGGGCCGCGCGATATCACGATGTCTGATGTCGCGCGCATCCTGGGCGGCTCCATCGGTCGCGACGATCTGCGCTATGTGCAGGTCGGGGACGACGACGTGCGCCAGGCGTTCGTCGGCATGGGCATCTCGGCCGATTTGGCGAACTTGTACGTAGAGATGTTGCGTGGCATCAACGAGGACCACATGGTGCCGACGCAGTCACGCGACGCCCGCACGACGACGCCGACGACGCTCGAGGTCTTCGCACGCGAGGTTTTTGCGCCCGTTTTCAGTGCTGGTTGAGGATCGAAGCGTTGCGGGCGAGCACGCCGCTCGCTCGGCGTCGTCCGCCTCGCACGGTGCATCAGACACCGGCGCTATCCGTACTTGCGAACTGATCGCCAACGACGTCGTGCTGATGGGCGAGGATCTTGCGGCTCACGAGCCACAGGATCACGAGCCCCACCACGTGCACGTTGACGAGCAGCGACTGCGGCCCTGCGCGAAATCCTTGCCACAGAATCGGGAAGTGCGCCGAGGACAAGAAGAAACCGACGCAGGCCCATAGCCCGGTGCGCACCGCCCAAGGGGCGCCGCGCTCGGCCGCGCTCACGATGGCGATCATCGCACAAGGCCAGACGAAGAGCATGGCTGCGAACGTGTGCACCCAAGTAATTTTCATCACCAGGAGCAGCGCGAGCGTCACGGTGCCGTATTCGACGGCGAGGAGCGCACGACGGCGCGGTTGGAGCAGGGTTCGCAAGGTCAGCGTCACGATCGCGAGCCCGCCCAAGAAGGAGAGCGTTTGTTTCAACCACGGCAAGTGCGTGAAGGCGCGCACCTCGTCGTTGGTCACCAAGAGCCGGGCCAGGACGGCATCGAGGCTCTGATTCATCGGTCGCGGGAACTCGCGCCCGAGTGCAGGGAGCAATGCATCCCGGACGTAAGTCGGAGCGATGTCCCAACCCCAGTAGGCGAGCGCCGCCCCCAAGCTGACAGCGAGAAGAAAGGACGCGAAAATCGCGGCGCGCCACGAGCCCCGCCACGCGGCGTAGGGAATCGCCACGATCGGTGTGAGCTTGACCGAGGTCGCGAGCGCCAAGGCCGCGCCCGATACCCACTGGCGCTGCACCGTGAGACCCCAGGCGATGGCGGCAGAGGCGAGGAACAGCAAGCACCCCACCGACCCCGCACGAATGTCGTTGTGCACACTGGTCGAATTGAGCGCCACCGGCACGAAGGCCGTGAACACGAGCCACGCCAACCAAGGATTCGCGATCCCGAGCTGCCGTGACTGCGCCCGCAGCAGCGCCGCCGTGATCGCGAGAGCCGCAAGCAGTGCGACCGTCGCAATGACCATCCAGACCTGGCGGGCTTGTGGATAGGAGAGCTGCGCGAGCGGCACCATCGCGAGCGCGAACGGCGGCGGATACAGGAACGGGTACTGCGCGAATCCGAAGCCGAGATCGCGGCCACGGCGCGCGAGCGCCGCTTCGTCGTAGGGAGACAGACCTTCGCGGGCTTGCTCCCCGGCGAGATAGTACGTGGCGAGATCGGTGCTGGCCGGCATGCGCACGATTTGGTAACCGATGGTGGCCACGAGGAACTCGATCACCGCGAGTCCGATGATGGCGATGCACAGCACACGGAGAGCCCTCAAGTGCGCGCTCCCGGTTGGACCGCAGCCGGTGTGGCATCCACCAGTTGGTCGATGACGCGAATCTCGGCCGCGACGCGATCCTCCCAGCTCATGAAATGACGCGCGGCGAACGCGCGTGCGCGGGCCCCGAGCGCTTGGCGCAGAGGGATGTCATCGGCCAAGCGTGCGATCGCGCGCGCCAAGCCAAGGGCATCGTCCTCGCGCACGAGCAGCCCTGTTTGCAGGTCCTGCACCACATCGGACGTGCCTCCGACATCGAGTGCGATGACCGGTGTTCCCACTACCATCGCTTCGCATGTGGGGATGGACATGTTGGTGAGCGTCGATGTGGTGACCAATGCATCGGCCGCGGCGAGCAGGTGCGGAACCTGCGCATGCTGGACGCTGCCAAGGAAGCGGTGGGTGATGCGAGCCTTGCGGCAGCGGCGGGCGAGCGCGCCGTGCAACGGGCCATCCCCCGCGATCCAGAGCACGAGCGGCGTTCGTGCCTGATTTCCTGCCAGGGCCACGGCGTCGATGATCCGGTCGATGCGCTTGGATTCGACCAATCGCGCCAGGGCGAGCAGGACGCACACCGAGGAGTCCGCTCCCAGTTCCTGCCGCACGCGCGCGCGGTCCAGATTGAGATCCGCCCACTCCTTGTTCACACCGTTCGGAAGCCAGGTCACCCGCTCCGGCGCGACACCCCAGCGCGCTGCGACCCGATCGCCGCGCGTGCCGTCGTTCAGGATCAAGAAGTGTGAGAGCGGTTGCCTGAACGCGAGCACCCCCTCCAAATTGTGGTAGAGGTAGCGTGGCAGCGACCACTCGAGCCGCATGGCGTGCATGACGCCGAAGAGCTTGAGCAGTGAAGGCGCGCCCACGGCCGCGCCAGCACGGGCCGCGGGGCGCGCGCCGTAGTGCGAGAATCCCACCACCAAGCGTGGGCGAATCCGCCGTGCCAGGCGAGTCGCGGCGGCTCCCGCCACTTGCCAGAACGCGGGCAGGAGCCAGACTCGACGCACGGGCGCAGGCAACCATGCGGGAGCATCCAGAACATTGGGGAATGTATGGATCGAGATTCCCGACCCAGACGGCATGAGACTCGCTGCACGCGGGACCAGCATGTGGACGGTGTATCCGTGCGCGACGAGGCCGGACAGCATGTGTGTCTCGTCGGAGACACCGGCTCCGGGTGCCAGAGACCACAGACTGGACCACGGACTCACCACGAGGATGGGGCCACGCACGAACGCTGTGCCTCCGCCCGAGTTCGAACGCGGAACGGGGAGTCCCCGATGTGCGCCCGCATCGCCGATTTTCCCGTGCACTCGCGGCGTTGCACCGCACGAGAGGCACTGACTATACTCGCTGGTCCGGCTGGTTTCGACCCGGCAATTTCTCGCGGATGCGTCCCGCAGTCGAGGCCTGGAAAGGAACGCCCGCCTATGCTGTTGCCGCGCCGGGTCGTCACGCTCGTCGCCATCCTTTGCGCCTCTGGACTCCTGGATCCAGTTGCACAGAACGGCGCCTCGGCCCAATCCTCCAGCTCTCGTCTCGATCCCAACACGGCACGCGCGATGGTGGATTCGCTCCTGCACCAGGTGGGCGCGCTCCGTGGCCTCGAACCGCTGCGCCCGGTGCAGACCGTCGTCGCCGATCGCGCGCGTATCCGTGCCCGCCTCGAAGAGATCATGCACGAGGAAGAGGTGCGCATCCGCGCTCGCGGGGACGAGCGCCTGCTGCGCTACTTGGGGCTATTGCCCCCCGATGCGGATCTGCTGCAGATCACCAAGGATCTGCTCGAAGAACAACTCGCAGGGATGTACGACATCGACGAACGGCAGCTGTACTTGGCCGATTGGATTCCAACCGAGCTGCAATCCGCGGTCGTGACGCACGAGATCGCGCACGCCCTGCAGGACCAGCATTTCAGCCTGCGCGTGCGCAAGAAGCTGGGATTCGACACCCCGGACGCCGAGGCTGCCTGGCAGGCGTTGATCGAAGGCGATGCCACCGCCGTCATGCTCGAATCCAGCCTGCGGCCCCTCGGGCAGTCCTTCGCCGCCTTGGCCGACAGCGCAGGCATGGAGCCATGGAGCGACATGCTGGACAAGATCGGTTCGGCGGGGGGGAACATGAGTGCGGGCAAGCTGCTCGAAGCACCGCGCGTGGTGCGCGAGGCCCTGATGTTTCCCTACGAGCGTGGGCTGGCTTTCGTCGGGGCCGTGTATGCCGCCGGCGGCTGGAAGCGAGTCGACGAGGCCTACGTGCATCCGCCAGCATCCACCGAGCAGATCATGCATCCATCACGCTTCCTGACGACGCTCGACGCGCCGATTCGCGTCGAGTTGCCGGACGTGCGAGGATTGCTCGGCAACGACTACTCGCCGGCTGTGAAGACGACGTTGGGCGAAATCGACCTTCGCATGTACTTGGGTGAGTACGTGGACACGGAGATCGCCGACATCGCCAGTGAAGGCTGGGGCGGTGCGAGTGCCGTCCTCTACAGCGGGGCGAAGGGCAGCCCGGAGGTCCTGGTTCTCTTCACGACGTGGGATTCCGAGGACGATGCCACCGAGTTCTTCGGCGCCATCCTCGGTCTCATGGAGCGCCGCTATCCAAAGCAGACCGGTGTCGCGTCGATGAGCGCCGAGAATCTCGTGGCGTGGAATGTCGACGAGGAAGCGCGGTGGCAGAACGTCGTGAGCCAGAACGGGCGCGATGTCTTTTGCATCGAACACGTCCCGGCGGCGAGCGCCCTCCGCGTCGTGCAGAAGGTGCAGCAGCAGGTGCGGTTGCACGATCCGACTCCGGACGTGCGCACCGAGCGCCGCGAGCATTTGCCGTGGAACATCGTCCTCGTGGAGTCCACCCCCGCGGACAGCTATGCGCCCTTGCAAGTGCAGCTGCCGCCCGGCTGGACCCAGGAGGCGGACACGACGCGTTCGGATCTCCTGATGTTGGCGCGGCGTGCAGACGCGCGTCTCGAGGTGGGCGTCGACCGCGCCGCGACAGACCGGCTGGGTGCCGGTGGTTATGCGCATGTCCTCGCCGAACGCATCCAGAAGCGTGGCAACAACGTCTACGTGCAAACCGACGTCGTCTATCCACGCCCCGATACGGTGCCGCTCTACCAACTGATCTTCGCCCAAACGGAAGGCGAGCGCCAAGTGGTCTACTACATCGGGGTCGTCGAGCTCACCCCAGGCTTCGGCTACATCCAGCTCACCGAGCCCCAGGAAGGCGAGACACCGGCGATCGACAAGGACTTCTACAGCATCTTGGACACGCTGCGCGTCGCGGGAGCCGCTGGGGCCCCGGACCACAGCCACTGAACCTGGACGCTGGGGAGGGGTGGGGAACATGGTGCGCAAGAAGATCCTGATCGTCGACGACGAGTCCGACATCGTCGAGTTCGTCGAATACAACTTGCGGCGCGAGCAGTACGATACCCGATCGGCGAGCGATGGAACTGCGGCGCTGCGCCGTGCACGCGAGGAACTGCCGGACCTCATCCTCCTCGATCTCATGCTGCCGGGCGTTCACGGCCTGGAAGTGTGCAAGCAGCTCAAGTCGTGGCGGGAGACCGCACACATCCCCATCGTCATGCTGACGGCGAAGGGGGAAGAGTCCGACATCGTCACCGGGCTCGAGCTGGGGGCGGACGACTACATCCCCAAGCCGTTCAGCATGCGACTGTTGCTGGCGCGGATCCGGTCGGTGTTGCGCCGCACCTCGCGCGCCGGGGTCGCCGAGCCTTCCATGACCCGCATCCATGGCATCGTCATCGACGACGAGCGCCACGAGGTGCAGCTCGAGGGCGCTTTGGTGCAGCTCACGCTCACCGAGTACAAACTCCTGCGCTTCCTAGCGCGCAATCCCGGCCGCGTGTTCACGCGCACGCAGATCCTCGACAACATCCAGGACGAGCAAGTGCTGGTGGTGGATCGGGCCATCGATGTCCATGTCGCGGCGCTGCGGCGCAAGCTGGGCGATGCCGGTGCGTTCATCGAGACCATCCGCGGCGTCGGCTATCGCTTCAAGAGCTGAGCGTTCCTCGCAACGGCAGTAGACCGGGGAGCTGCGTACGATGTGGCGTCGACGATTGTTCTGGAAACGGACGCTCGCATACAGCGCCGTCATCGTCGTCTGCATGGCCGGTGTCGGCGGCTACCTGGTGTATTCGCAAAAAGAAGTCGTGCGCACGCAGCTCGTGCAGCAGCTGGAGCGCGTGGCGCAACTGGTGGATTCCGATTGTGGCGCACTCCTCGACAGCGAGCAGGCGAGCGCGGCCGAAGCGCGCATTCAATACCTGAAGGAGCGCATCGGCGCGCGCATCACGCTCATTCATCCGGATGGCCGCGTGCTGGCCGACAGCGATGAAAGCGCCGCGCGCATGGAGAACCACCGCTTTCGCATCGAGGTCGCCGAGGCGCTCGCGGGGCGGACGGGGTCGGATCTGCGCATCAGCGCCACGGTGGGGCGGCGATTCCTCTACGTCGGCATCCCATCGCAGGCGCGCCCCGGCTGGGTGGTGCGCGTGGCTCTCCCGTACGACCAGTTCATGCGCAACGTCCGTGCCGAGGCCAACGTGTTGATCGTCGGCACCGTGGTCACTGCCGTGCTGGCCATTCTGCTCACCGCCCTGCTCACGCAGCGGATCACACGCCCGCTGCAGGCCATGCAGGAGAATCTCAAGCGTCTCGAGCGCGGCGAGTTCGGCGTCCGGCTCGATCCGGGAAACGACGATGAGATCGGCCAGCTGGCGCGCAGCTTGAATCGGGCGCAGGAGCAACTCGAGCTCACCATCCGCAGCCTGACCAGCCAGCGCAACGAGCGCGACGTCGTGCTCGCGAGCATGACCGAAGGGCTCCTGGCCGTGGACGCGGAAGAGCACGTGCTGGTGATCAATGCCTCGGCGCGCGCACTCTTGGGTCTCGACTTTCAACTGGTCGAGAACCGGCCCTTGCTCGAGGTCGTGCGCAGCCCCAGCTTCGAGCGCTTCGTGCGCGAAGTGCGTCTGGGCGCCGGCCCAATGAACACGCAGATCGTCCTGCATGGCGAGCGCACGCGCTGGTTGGATTTGCATGGGGCACCGCTGCATCTGCCGGCGGACGAGGGCACGGGTGCCGTCGTCGTCTTCGGCGACGTCACACGGCTGCACAAGCTGGAACAAGCGCGGAAGGACTTCGTCGCCAACGTTTCACACGAGCTCAAGACCCCTGTCACTTCGATCAAGGGGTTTCTGGAGACGCTCGTCGATGGTGGCGCGCTCGACCAGCCTGAGGACGCGCGGCGGTTCCTCGGCAAGATCTCCAAGCACACCGACCGGCTGACGGCGATCATTGACGATCTGTTGTATCTGTCCCGGCTCGAGCACGAGGGCGAGGAGATTCCTCGCCGGCAAGTGAACCTGGCTGGAGTCGTCGAAGCGAGTCTGGCGGACTTCGAGCACGTGGCGCGCGCCAAGGGCGTGGCGCTCGTGGCGCAAGTGGCCGCCCCGTGCAAGGTCGCAGGCGACGACAGCCTGCTACGCCGCGCCCTCGACAACCTGGTCGACAACGCCATCAAGTACAGCCATGCGGGTGGCAAGGTCGAGGTGCACCTGCGCCGCCAGGACGACAACGTCCTCCTCGAGGTGACGGACGAAGGCATCGGGATTCCAGAGCAACATCTGACCCGCATCACCGAACGTTTCTACCGCGTCGATCCCGCCCGCTCCCGCGACATGGGGGGAACCGGCCTCGGTCTCGCCATCGTCAAGCACGTCGCCCTGGTGCACCGGGGCGTGCTGCACGTCACTTCCGCCGAAGGCAAAGGCAGTCGTTTCACCCTGCGCTTCCCCGTCGACACCAATCCGAACGCAGTGCCTGGCTTCCAGCCGGCGTCCTGACCATGGCCCCAATGGGTCCGGGGTCCCGCGCCCCGCGCGGACGGGAGGGTCGCCGCCACCCGGACCGTGAATCACGAGGAATTAGGGCCGCCTTTGCAGAATCTTAACGTTCGGGCGGGATCATTAGATGGCGAAGAAGAAAAAGCACGCGAAGCGTGACGGCGGACCGTCGGCGCCGCGAGCGAACCACAATCGGGAGGAATCAAGTGAAGCGATTGGTGCGTGGGATGCTGTCGCTCGCCGTGCTGGTGTGTGTCGCCGGCGCGGCTCGAGCCCAGGTCATCGCGGTGGATGCAAAGCTGCCCGCCTACGACAAGGTGGACGGTGTCAAAGGGAACCTGTCGAGCATCGGTTCCGACACCATGAACAATCTCATGACTTTGTGGGCCGAGGGCTTCCAAAAGCACTATCCGGCCGTGCAGATCCAGGTCGAAGGCAAGGGCTCGAGCACCGCGCCCCCAGCCTTGATCGAGGGCACGGCTCAGCTCGGACCCATGTCGCGCAACATGAAAGCCGACGAATCGGACGCGTTCGAGAAGAAGCATGGCTTCAAGCCGACGGGGCTGCGCACGTCGATGGATGCGCTCGCCGTCTTCGTGCACAAGGACAATCCGCTCGAGTCGATCAGCCTCGACCAGGTCGACGCGGTGTTTTCCAAGACACGCAAACGCGGCTACTCCAGCGACGTCGTCACCTGGGGCCAGCTCGGTCTGACCGGCGAATGGGAACGCAAGCCGCTCAGCATCTACGGCCGCAACTCGGCGTCGGGGACCTATGGCTTCTTCAAGGAAGAAGCGCTCAAGAAGGGTGACTACAAGGACACCGTGAAGGAACAACCGGGCTCGGCTTCGGTCGTGCAAGGCATCACCGAAGACCGCTTCGGCATCGGTTACAGTGGCATCGGCTACCGCACCTCCGGCGTGAAGAGCCTGGCCCTCGCACCCAAGACCGGCGCGGCTCCCGTCGTGGGCAACTACGAGAACTGCCTCGCGGGCACTTACCCGCTCGGCCGGTATCTCAACCTGTATGTCGCCAAGGATCCCAGCAAACCTCTCGATCCCGTGGTGCGCGAGTTCGTGCGCTTCATCTTCAGCAAAGAAGGCCAGGAGATCGTGGTCAAGGATGGTTACTTCCCGCTCACGGCAGCCGTGTGTGCGGAGGAGCTGCAGAAGCTGGGTCTGGAACTCAAGGTTTCGACCCGGTAATCCCGCGACGGGCATGGTGGCGGAGTCCTCCGCCACCATGCACCCTCCAAGCTGCCGCGAACGAAACGCACCCGTGCCGCCGTTCGCCCGCATTCGTTCACGAGGCGATCGGTTGGAGAGCGCATGAGCCAAGGATGGCGACCCAATCCCCGCTTCTGGGATCGTGTCGCGCGTGTCGTGATCACGACCGGTGGGATCACGCTCGTCGCCGCCGTGCTGGCCATTCTCATCTTCATCGTGCGTGAAGCCGCGCCTCTCGCCGGTCGAGCCAAGGTCGTGGCCGAACGATCGCTGCCAACGTCCGATCGGGCAATCTTGGCCGGAACCGACAACTATCGCGAAATTGGTTTCCGCGTGCTCGCGACCGAGACGCAATTCTTCCGCCTCCAAGATGGCGCGACGCTCCGGCAGGTACCGGCACCATTCGACTCCACCGCCCAGATCCAGAGTGCTGCTCATTCCCCCGTCTCCGGTCTCTTGGTGTTGGGGTCGACCGATGGTCGTGTGGCGGTGGCCAAGGTCGAGGACGAAGCCACATGGGAACAGGCTGGGCGGAGGGTGGATGTCGATCTGCGCCTGGCGGGAATCGTGGCGCTCGACAGCGAGAAGCGTCCGGTGATGCACGTGGTGGGCGATCGCGACGAGGACGGCGCCATGGCCGTAGCCGGCATCTTCGCGCCCGCGAGCGCACCCGATGCCGTGGCGGTGCTCTACGCATTCGCCGGTGCGGAGGGCGAGCACGCGACGACCGTGCAACTCGCCGACGGACTCGAGGGCAAGCAACCGACGGCGTTGATGCTGTCGTTCGCTGCGGGTCTCCTTGCCGTCGGCACCAGCGACGGCACGCTCTACTTCTGGAGCCTCGAGGATCCCGAGAATCCGGTGCTCGAGGATCACGTGAACGCCGACAGCGCCGCTATCACTGCCTTGCAGATGCTGGTGGCGGATCAATCGCTCCTGGTCGGGGGCGCGCGCGGCGAGGTCTCGGTCTGGTTTCGCGTGCGCTATGCGCGCGTGACCAACTCTGGCACGCGGGCCTGGGCAGTCGACGGCGTCGAGATCGGTCCCAAAGCGTCGCATGTCTTTCTCGATCAGAACCTCGGGCAGCGTCTGGCCCATCTCCCGGATCTGCGTGTCGAGACCGAGGGCCATCCCTGGACGCGCATTCGCTCGTTCCATGCACACGACGCGGCCGTCATCAGCATCGCGCCGTCACCGCGCGTCAAAGGGTTTGCCAGCCTGGATGCGACCGGACGGCTGGTGTTGCAGCAATCGACCTCGGACCGCACGCTCGTGGTGCTCGAGACCGGGCTCGAAAACGTCACGAACCTCGCATTTGCGCCGCGCGGGGACGGTCTGGTGGCGCTGGACGCGAGCAATCGTTTGCACGCGTGGCGTGTCGACAACCCGCATCCCGAGGTTGGACTGCAGGCGTTGCTCGGCAAGGTGTGGTACGAGGGCTACGCCGCCCCTGAATTCGTCTGGCAGTCGACAGGTGGGTCGGAAGATTTCGAGCCGAAGCTGAGCCTGGTGCCCTTGTTCGCCGGCACACTGAAGGGCACGCTGTACGCGATGCTGTTCTCGGTGCCGCTCGCGATCCTGGGAGCGCTGTATCTGTCGCAGCTCGCGTCACCGGCGTTGCGCAATCTCGTCAAACCCGCGGTTGAAATGATGTCGGCCGTGCCGAGCGTCGTCGTCGGGTTCCTGGCGGCGTTGTGGCTCGCGCCACTTCTCGAAGCCAATCTGACCGCGTGGGGCACCGTGGCGCTGCTCCTGCCGGTTGGGCTCGCCGCGGCGCTCGGTGCGTGGTTGCTGCTGCCGCGGACATGGCGCATGGCGGCGCCGGTGGGCACGGAGCTCCTGTTCATGTTGCCGTTTCTCGTGGGCGCGGCGTGGCTCGGCAGCGCATTGGGACCCTTCGTGGAGCGAGTTCTCTTCGCCGGCGATCTCCGGCAATGGTTGTACGGCACGCAGGGCATCCACTACGACCAACGCAATTGTGTCGTCGTCGGCATGGCGCTCGGCGTGGCCGTGATCCCGATCGTGTTCTCCATCTGTGAAGATGCCATGTCCAGCGTGCCACGCTCGCTCACCAGCGCCGCGCTCGCGCTCGGCGCCAGTCGCTGGCAGACGGCGCTGCACGTCATCCTGCCGGCGGCCAGCCCGGGAATTTTCGCCGCGGTGATGCTGGGTCTCGGCCGCGCCATCGGCGAGACGATGATCGTGCTCATGGCGACGGGGAACACGCCGATTCTGGATTTCTCGCCATTCAACGGCATGCGCACGATGTCCGCGGCGATCGCCGTCGAGATTCCCGAGGCGCCGCAAGGTGGAACCCTGTACCGAGTTCTGTTTCTCACCGGTGCGTTGCTGTTCGTGTTCACGTTCCTGATCAATACCGGGGCGGATCTCATCGCCCGCCACCTCCGAAAGCGATATGCCCAGTTCTAGCCCGAGAGCAGCGAATGCAAGCGACCCGACGTTGCGCGTGACCACGGTCAAGACCACACCGTTGTCGCGCCGGCGTATCTGGGGAGATTTCTGGCGCCAAGGCTTGCCGGCCATCTGGACGAGCGGCGCCATGCTGCTTTGCATCGTCGCCATGCTGACGACGATCCTCGTGCTCACCCTCGTGCGCGGTCTCGGCCAGTTCTGGGCCAAGCCGCTCGTGCGGTTGGAGACCACGAACGGCGTCTACATGGGGACCGTGCAGGGAAGCGAAGCCGCCGGCGGCGGCGCGCCCGGCGAGCGCACCCAACTGCGCATCGGCAATCGTGACCTCTATGGCCTCGATTTCCGCTGGTTCGAGCCCAGCGACATCAAGGGACGCACGACTCCCACGGATGCCGTCGTGGTCGAGCGCGACGAGCACGGCAACTTCCATGGGTTCCTGCGCGAGCTGCATTTGGGCGAACGCAATCTCGTGGGGGACGCGGCGTGGCAAGTCTTCGCCGCGGAGGCGGAGACGGCGAGGCGCGTGCACGAGCGGCTCATGGAGCTCGACGCTCGCGACGAGGCCGGCCAGGATGTCAGCATTCGAGACGAACGCCAGCGTCTGTCGCAAGATCTGCAAAGTCGTGAAGCGGTGTTCGAAGACGCCGGCGGCACGCGCAAAAACATCCGTTTGGAGCATGTGGTGCGCGCCTATCGGCCCAACGACATGGGCCCGATGGCGAAGAGCCGCTTGTACGTCGCGCGCTTCTGGGAGTTCGTCGCCACCAACCCGCGCGAATCGAACACGGAAGGCGGCATCTTTCCTGCGCTCTTCGGCACCGTGCTCATGGTGGTGCTGATGACCTTGGCGGTGGTGCCGCTCGGCGTCATCGCGGCGCTCTACTTGCACGAGTACGCGCGCGAGGGTCCGCTGCTGCGGGCGGTGCGTTCTGCGGTCGGCAACCTCGCCGGCGTTCCTTCCATCGTCTTCGGCATGTTCGGCCTCGCTTTCTTCGTCTACGGCGTGGGCGGCAATATCGATCGCATGTTCTTTTCCGAAGCGCTGCCGACGCCGACCTTCGGCACGGGCGGCATCCTCTGGGCGTCGATGACCTTGGCGCTGCTCACGCTCCCGGTCGTGGTCGTGGCCACCGAGGAGGGACTGTCGGCAGTGCCGCGCGCGTCGCGCGAGGGCTCTCTCGCTTTGGGTGCCACGCAGTGGCAGACGCTCCGGCACGTCGTCCTGCCGCAGGCGGTCCCGGGAATCCTGACCGGTGTGATCCTTGCCACCAGCCGCGCCGCGGGCGAGGTGGCCCCGCTCATGCTCACCGGTGTGGTGAAGCTGGCTCCGTCCCTGGCGCTCGACGGATCGGCTCCCTTCGTGCATCTGGAGCGCAAGTTCATGCATCTCGGATTTCACATCTATGACGTGTCGATGCAATCGCCGAACGTGGAGGCGGCCAAGCCCATGGTCTACAGCACGACCCTGCTCCTCCTGATCCTGGTGGTTGCGCTCAACGCCACCGCAATCACGGTGCGCAATCGCATGCGTCGGCGTTATCGTGGAGCGGCCCTATGAACGTGTTCGGAACCTCTCCGCGCGAGGAGGAGCTCACCCTGCCGGCGACCCCCCAAGACGCAACGACGCCTCGAGCCGAGCCGTTGGCGATCGAGACGGTGGATTTGCGATTCTTCTACGGCCCGACCGAGGCGCTCAAGCGCATCGACATCCAGATTCCGCGCCATCAGGTGACGGCGTTCATCGGCCCTTCGGGATGCGGCAAGTCCACACTGTTGCGTTGCTTCAATCGCATGAACGATCTGATCGAGGGCTCGCGCGTGGTCGGCAAGGTGCTGGTGGACGAGCAGGACATCTACCAAACCGACGTCAAGCTCGAGGAGCTGCGCCAGAAGGTGGGGATGGTGTTCCAGAAGTCGAACCCGTTCCCGATGACCATCCAGGAGAACCTCACCTTCGGCCCGCGGATGCGCGGCATCAAGAGTCGCAGCCGTCTGGACGAGATCGTCGAGAACTCGTTGCGGCGCGCCGACCTATGGCGCGAGGTCAAGGATCGGCTGAAGGAGTCGGCGCTGTCGCTCAGCGGCGGCCAACAACAGAGATTGTGCATCGCGCGCACCTTGGCCAACGAGCCAAGCATCGTGCTCATGGACGAGCCCGCCTCGGCGCTCGACCCGATTTCGACCGGCAAGATCGAAGAAACCATCTTCGAGCTCAAGCGCGACTACACGATCGTGATCGTCACCCACAACATGCAGCAGGCAGCCCGGTGCTCGGACCTCACGGCGTTCTTCTACCTGGGCGAGCTCGTCGAGTTCAACCGTACCGAGCAGATGTTCAGCCGGCCGGAAAAGAAGCAGACCGAAGACTATATTACTGGTAAGTTCGGTTGATGCGGGGGTTGGGATGGAAGCCAGACAAAGCCTGAGGAAACGCCATTTCGAGCGCGAGCTGGACGAGCTCAAGCAACGCATTCTGCGCATGGGCGGGATCGTCGAGGACCTCTTCCTCCGTTCCATCGAGGCGCTCTCCGAGCGCGATCGGTCGCTGGTGACGGAGGCGAGCCGCATCGAGACCGAGATCGACGCCGAGGAAGTCCGCATCGAAGAGGACTGCCTGAAGCTCATCGCGCTCTACCAGCCGGTCGCCGGCGACCTGCGCTTCATCACCTCGGCGCTCAAGATCAACGCCGAGCTCGAGCGCATGGGCGACTTGGCCCTGCACATCGCAGAGCGCGCACGCGACCTGGCCATCCACCCACAAGTGCCGGTGCCGCCGGACCTGCGGCGGATCGCAGCCGACGTGCAGCGCATGGTGCGGAGCAGCCTGGAGTCGCTGGTCAACCAGGACTCCGATCTCGCCATGCACGTGCTCGAAGCGGACAATCAAGTCGACGACTTGCACCGGCTGATGTTCCACCACGTGGCGCGCGAGCTGAAGGCGAATCCGCAGCTGGCCGAGCCGCTGCTGCAGCTCCTGTCGGCATCGCGGCATCTGGAGCGCATCGCCGACTCCGCGACCAACATCGCCGAGGACGTCTACTACCTCGTCGAGGGCCAGATCATCCGTCACCGCACCGACATCGGCGATTGACGCATTCCAACGCGACCCCACGTGCGGCGCGCCGGGATTTCGGCATCGCATCCTCGCGGCGCCGCCAATCGGCCTCGAGCCTCGGTCTAATCGTCTCGCTGAGTGTTATTCTCGGCGCTCTTTGGCGGAAAGGGGACACGGCGCATGCGCGTGCTGATGCTGGGCTTCGGCCACGTGGCGCAAACAATGGCCGAGATTCTCACCCACGAACGCGACCGGTACCCAGGCGTTCGAGGACTGCATCTCGACGTCGTCGGATTGTTCACGCGCCGCCACGGCGCGATAGCCGGCCGCGTCGATCTCGGCGAAGCGCTGCGGGCGATGCGTTCCGGTGCCGGGCTCCGTGCCGACCACCCGCAGGCTGCCACGATGCCGGCACTCGAGGCCGTGCGCACGCTCGACTACGATGTCCTGGTCGAGCTCACCGTGCTCTCCATCCGGGATCGCGGCGAACCGGCGTTGTCCTACATCCGCGAGGCGTTGCAGCGCGGGAAGCACGTGGTGACGGCGAACAAAGGGCCGCTCGCATTCGCATATCACGATCTCGCGGCCTTGGCGCGTGAGCACGGGACGTTCCTCCTGCACGAGTCGGCGGTCATGGACGGTGCGCCGCTCTTCGCGCTTGCTCGCTCGGCGCTCCGCGGCTGCACCATCCAGGGTGTGTCGGGCATCCTCAACTCGACGACCAACTTCGTCTTGAGCGAGATGGAGCGCGGCGTGGCGCTCGCCGATGCCGTCCGCACCGCACAGGATGAAGGGTTCGCGGAGGCCGATCCATCCCACGACCTGGAGGGCTGGGACGCGGCGGCGAAGATCACGGTTCTCGCCAACGCGCTCATGGGCGGCGATCGGACGCCGCTCGATGTCGAACGCGAGGGCATCCTCGGCGTGACCGCCGAGCGAGTCCAGGCGGTGCAGGCTGCGGGTTCGCGGCTCAAGCTCGTGTGTCGCGCCTGGCGCGACGCCGGGGGGGTGCGCACACGTGTTGGTTTGGAGGAGCTCCCCGCGTTGCACCCTTTCTCCACCTTGAGCGCCAACGGCTCGGTGCTCCGGATCGAGACCGACCTCATGGGACCCATCGTGGTGGCGCAAGAGGAGCCGACTCTTTCCGATACAGCTTATGGCGTCCTGAACGACCTCCTGACCATCGCGGCGGCATCGCCCGGGCACTGACGCGGGGATTGCTTTTCGCCTCTCCGGGGTTATACTTCCCGCGGTGCTCCATGCTCTGGGCGATCGAACGGCTCCACCGGGTGCACTGACCCCACCATTTCCGCGCCGGTCCCGCAACCGATCGTCCACTCCGTGGGCCCGCTCTGCCTGCGTGAATTTCACGATCGAGGGGAGTCGGGCAATGATCGCTTCGCGATTCCTGCGTTTTTCATTTTTTCTCGCGTGCCTTCTGCAAATCTCACTCGCTTCGACCGATGTCGCGGCGCTGAATCAGATTCGGGACGAGGAGTGGTCGTATCGCGGCGAATTGCCACGGTATCCGGCCAGCTCGGTCGTGAGCGTCGGGTTCTTCGCCAACGTTGGTGACATGGACCTGCCGTCTCGAGTCGTATTCACACTCAACGTCGTGAATGCCGAGGGAGATTACCTGCCGTTGGTGGAGTATCGGTGGGGTCGTTGGGAAGAAATCGCTGCACCGGGAACGCCGATCACGGCATACGCCAGCTTTCGCTTGTCTTGCGACGGCGACGGCCTAGTGATCGTCGAGCCGGTCGAGACTTGGTTCGGGTTCTGTAATCGTGGCCAGATCGAGCTGGATGTGCGCGATCTGGAAAACGTGCAGATCTTTCCAGTTCAGGTCCAGGGCCCATTCGGCCTCGGGCTCGTGGATCGCGGCGGCTACCTGGGTCCGAACCCGACGCCGCGCGATGCCTTCGCTTGCGCCGGTGCCGCTGGCATCTCGCTCGACGCCGCCACGGCGGCGCGCGAGGTGTCGATCCAGAAGAGCCGGGCGGCCAACGCCATCGCCAACGGCAACACGGGTTCGGTGGGCCTGTACTTCGACCCACTGGGTCAAGTGTGCAGCGGCACCATCCTACCGGATCACCCCGCCACGGTGTACGTCGTCGCCAAGATGGCGGGGATGAGCGAATGCGGCATCGCCGGTGCCGAATTTCGCTTCACCGGCATTCCCGATTCTTGGATGACGTACCCGGTCGCAACCCCGGACATCCTCGGGATCGGGGATCCGCTGGCCGACGGCGTCACGATGGGGTTCAAGTGTAAACGCCCCGAAGGGGGCATCGCCGTGCTCTATAGCGTGCAGGTGCTGGCGCTGGAGGAGGTGCATGACCTGGAGTTCGCTATCGAACGTCGCAACCCGCCGGCAGATCCGGATTTCGATTGTCCGCTGCTGGTGCTCTGCGACTATCCGGCATTCACGATGATCTGCGTCAATGGATTCACGTGCAACGTGAACGCCACCGAGCCGCGACTGTGCGCCGTCCCGACGGGCGTCGAAGCCAAAACTTGGAGTGGCATCAAGACCTTGTTCCGCTGATCCGTCACTCGCGCGGCGGTGAAATCGACGGCCTTCCTCCACGTCCTTCCTCCCCGGTCGGACGTGGGGGGAGGCTGTTTGATGAATGGTCGCGATGGGGGCAACTGCGGGGATCGACTCCTCGTTGGGATCCGCATCGCGTGGCACTACGGCTGGTTCCCGCCGACGGTGTCCGCTCTGTATCTCAAGGTGCCGGAGAAAAAGCTCACCTTCCTCCTTCTCTCGAACTGCGATGGCCTGAGCGCCGGGATGGCCTGGACCGCGGAGGGCATCCGCGCATCCCCTTACGCCAGGCTCTTCCTCGAGCATTTCGTCTCTCCCTGACGCAGAACCCCGGCGATCGCCTTGGCATGCTCTTGGCAGATGAATAGGGCGAGACAGTGGATCGTCCTTCATCGTGACGCGGGGTCCTGCATTGTCCCGCGGGAGGGTAGGTGTCATGCGCCGCGTTTTCGCATGGATGCTTCTCGTCTGCATCACGGGGTGCAACGGCACCGTCGTCTTACAGAGCCAGTCCCAGCCGCCTCGCCAGCAGCCCGTCCCGGGATCGAAGACGCTGTACTGCGACATCTCGCAGCGGCAGGCCGCCGAGATCGTGGCCGCGGAGGCCGACGCCCGCCAATGCGATGACCTGGACGTCCAATCGGTCAAGCGCGATGGCCAACGTTGGAAGGTCGAGCTCACCGGGGAGTGCAATTGCCGCGAGGCCCGCATCCGGGCCAAGGTCGATCGACGCACGGGTGAGATCGAGTCCTACAAGATGAAGCTCGGCGACGACAATTGCCGCGGTCACTGATCCAGGCGGAACCGAACGGGCTCGACCTCGGACCCGTTCACCCATGGGCAACAAGCCGGGCGGGCGCCTGATCCCGAACGACTCGCGCTGAATCCGCCGCTCCACCCTTGGGGCGGCGGATTGTTTCCCTCGCGCTGTCGAGATGCGTCCTCAATCGCGATAGAGGCGCTTCACCTTCGTCCAGGTTTCCCCTGCCACCGCGACCTGGCACCGGATCTCGTTGGCACTCTCAACCGTGTAGGATCGTACGCGTGAACCGGCACCAGGCTCGATGATTGTCCGGCCGGTTCTGAGCCAGGAATCGGACGATAGGATCGGCGTCGAGCCCAAAGCATGGCCCACAAACCGCGCCTCAGACACGGCGAAGAATCCGCCCAAGCGACGAGCCGGCGGATACCCGAAGGTTCTCCTCGCGCTTCGAACACCGAGTCTGTCACGCCTGCTGGTGCGCGGGCAAGCAAGCTCACTGCGGTGGACGAGCCCGTCGAGCGGCGGTGGGATTCGGCCCTCCTGTTGCCCATCCTCCTGGTGCTTCTCGGCACCCTGGCAGGAATCGGGGCCAAGCTCTATTCCAACAGTGTCTGGGACGATGCCTACGTCTTCGTCCGCTACGCACGCAACCTGCTCGCACACGGCGCCGTATCCTGGAACCCAGCCGGCGATCCGACCTACGGCACCACTGCCCCGATGTATCTCGTTGTCGTGGTTCCGCTCGAGTGGATCCTCCGAAGCGATGCTGCGGTCGTGGCGGCAGCCGCCAGCCTGCTCTGCGGCCTCGTATTCTTGGGCGTGCTCTGGCACCTGCTCGATCGCCACATCGAGACGAATTCCGCAATCGTCCGGCGCTGCGCCGTGTTCTTTGTCGGCACAGTCGTCCTCTGGTCCATCCATCCTCTGGCGGAGCACTTCGTGTCCGGTATGGACACGACGTTCGCGCTGCTCTACGCCACGACCTACTTACTGGCAGTGAAACACGACGAGCGCAACGAGGATCGTCGAAGCCTTCTCCTTGTCGGCATACTCGGCGGCCTCGGCTTCTGGGCGCGACCGGACATCATGATCTTCTCGGTTTCCGTGCCACTGGCGATGCTGCTCGTCGGGCGCGAACCCCGACGCCGTGCCTGGCTGCGACTCGGCATCACCCTCGCTGTGGCGGGCTTGCTCGTGCTCGTGTCGTGGCTCTATTTCGCCTCGCCGCTCCCTCTCTCGTTCTATGCCAAATCGACCAAGCTCTATGAGGACACCGTCTATGCGGCTCACCGCAACGACCCGCGCTTCGAGCTCATTCGTTTTTGCCGTGCATATTGGCCGCTCGCCGGTTTCATCTTGATGCGCCTCGGGCTCGTCGCCGTCCGTCGCGCACGGCCCTTCTCTCCGGTGGAAATCGGACTCCTCGCCGGGACGGTGCTCTTCATCGTGTATTACGCAGGCTTCGTGCTGCAGATCTCGGCACTTCACCAGCGCTTCTACTACCCGACGTTGCCTGCCTTGGCTTTCCTCGGGGCGCAGAGCGCGGCGGCGCTCCTCGAGCGCCTGCCTCGCCTTCGGCAAATTCTCTGGCGCCGGCGGGAAGGCATCGCCCTGACGGTGGCGCTCGCCCTGACCGCGATCCCCGGGCTCATCGTGCAGCTACGCCAAATGCAGACGGCGCGCCGAAGCGCGCCATTGTTCGTCCACAACAGCGCCCGGGAGCATTACCGCACCACGTGGATCAGCCGTACCTGGTTTCGGCTGCATTTGTTCTCGGAACTACCCGACGACCTGGTCATGGCGATGACCGAGTTCGGCTACCCGGCAGTCATGAATCCAGGGAAGACCATCATCGATCTGACCGGACTCAACCACACCGAATTCGCACATCACGGCTTCTCGGCGGACATCCTGTTCGGGCAACAGCCTCCCGACCTCATCTTCATGCCTTGGCGGGACTACAGCCGCATGCTGGCGCAGATCCGGACGCATCCCGAGTTCCTCGATGACTATCAGTATTTCTCGCCGAGGCAGCTCGGGACCGCCATGGGGCTGGCGCTGCGGCGCAGCAGCAAGCACTACCCGCGCATGCTGGAGATCGTGCTCGGCGGCCAAGCGAGGTGAAGCCCACGATCCCGCGACAAGGGGCGAGCACCTGCTCGGCAGGTGAGGAGGAGATCGACTCGGACGTTGGCTCGTCGGGGACTTCTTGAACGTTTCGAGGAAGGTTCCCGCAGATGCCGCGTTCAGACCTTTCCCGGTCTTACGGCACATACTCAATCGTCGCAAGGATTCCAAGAACCTCTTCGTGCGTATTATCCGGGTAATGAACCGAGATCGAAGGAGTAAACCCCGATCGATCCTTCAGCTCGACAACCAACATGCCCTCGGCGTAAACGGCTGAAGTTTGTGGTTCCAGCGAAGAATAGTAGCGAGCGACGTGTCCTCCGCGCACCTCGAGATCAATGAATTGCTTGTAGAATGGCATCAGGTCAGGAATCTCTGCATAGACTGGGCGTGGTGACAGGGCATTCATCCCCGCCGAGAACACCACGGAACCATCATCATCTTGTCATCTCGAGAGAGCAAGAATCGTCGCCACACATCCACTCACCGGAGTAGTCACACGGGAAAGTCATCTGCTGAGCATTCCCAATTTCCCGCGTGGAAGACCCCGCCTCTCCTGGCGGTGGACTCCACGGTCATCGTGGAGGTGGATCGGCGGGGCTCCAGTTCGTCGGTGGACGCGGTTCGTGCGGGAATTCCGTCCATCTCAGGCTGGTCCGATCGAGATTCGCAGGCAGTCCGCCCGGGAAGCGCGCGAAGCTTCTTGCCATCGGCCGGGCTGCGTCAGCCTTTGCGGAACTCGCTTTCCGCTTGGCCCGCTCCCCTGGGGCATGGGAGTCGCGCGGCAACTTGATTTCGGCCGCGTGGCTGTAGCTCGCAGATGTCGAGCCTCCGACGAAGATCCAAATCGGCAGCGTGAACACGCCATACCAGCCATGAGACACCGCCGAAACAGCTCCAACCGTAGTCCACAAGGCCGGGCCGGCGTCGATATCGAAGAACGTGACCTTGATATTGTCGACGTCGGAGCTCGGGAAGCCGAGCAGGCCGTCTGCGTTCAACATGAAAATACTGTCGGGATGCATGGCGATGAGCTCGCCGTGGAAAGCCTGTCCCTCTCTCAGCTCTACGAGGCGGATCGTGACCCAGGCGCCGTGGGGACTCGACTGGATCTCCTCGGCGTCGGGGAGCCAGCCCGGCGGCGCCGTGTTGGTGGCGCATCCAGCGCACAAGATCGCAAGCGAGCCCAGCAGCAGCCGTGCGCGCTGCGTGCGCTTCGCACCCGTATCCTGCTCGTTCCTACGGCCGTCCATATCGACTCGCCCAGAAGACGCTCTCCATCTCAGGCTCGATGCGTTTGTACTCGGGCGCCAGCTCCAGCAAGAGCTGTCGCGGGTTGAGCAGAAGCATCGCCGCCTTCTCCAAGTCCTCTTCCTTCATCCAGGACTCGCGCATCCATTCGAGATAGTAACCTTTGCTTTCCAGGAAGAGCTCATACGCGACGTCGTCCCGCGGCAGCCGGTACACCAGGGTGTACGAGTCTCCGGGTAGAGTGGTGAGGGCGTGCTCTTCATCGCATAGCCAATGGTCGACCCCGGCGTCCGCAACGCCGTCGCGGCGCACGTGTGTCGGGCACAATTGCACGGGCTCAGCCCGATCCACGAGATGCACGAGCGCGGCCTGGTCCAGTCGCCAGGCACCGCGCGTCAACAATAAGCGCAGGCGCAGGGTGCCCGCCGGGATTTCGGGCAGCTTCACGAGACGGAGATCGGTGGCGATGGGGCCGGTCTCCCGGTCCACCGCGACCGTGCGCCAGTCGCTCTCCGTCGCGACCTGTACCGTGATCCTGCCGACGAGCGAGTCGAAGGCGGCGACTGGCATGTTCGTGACAGGGCCAGCATGATCGAGAGTAGCCAGAAACTCGACGGCGCGAGTTCCGAGGTAGGCGAGACCCTGGTAGAAGAGGTACGTGGTGAGAAGGGTCTGTCGCGCGCCCAGAACCAGGCCGAGCGGTCCTGCCGGGGGTGCTTCGAACTCGAGATCGACGATTTCTCGAGCGGCAAGATCGGTCGAGTCCGTCACGCTCGAGCGCTCCAGGCCGTCGAGCGCGAGCAGGGCAGCGCTGCAATCGCCTTCCGGGGCGACGGCACGGTCGGGTGGAGTGAGAGAATCCGCATTCCAGAATTCGCCCGAGGCCGTGGCGAAAACGCGCACGCCAGGGCGACGCGGCGCGGCGAGAACATGAGCGTAGCGAACGACGTGGGTTTCCAGCGCCTCGTTCTTCATGGTGATCTCCACCGTGTCACCGTCGGGCACGGCGTGGAACAGCGCATCGATGTCGCGCTTTTCGAGTGCCGGGGCGACGCTGGCGGAGAATCCCTCGGCCATCAGCACGGAATGTTGACCGTTCGAAACGTAGAAGGTGGGGCAGGAGCCGAAACAAGCCTTCTCCTGAGTCAGACAGATGATGGAAAGGATGGCGGATCCGATGCTGATCACCGCGAGGGGCGCAATCGCAGCAGATGTGTGGACCACATTGGTCTCGAAGAGCGAGACCGAGTCGGTACGCACGGCGAAGCTCCCAATGCGCAGCGTGTCCCGGTCGGTGCCGTAGAGCACACCGTTCCCGTTCACCGTGGCGGACTGTGCGTGTGGGGAGATGAACCAGTCGGAGAGCACGTAGAGCCTGCCGTCCCGCATGTGGATCTTGAGGAAGCGCGACTTTGGGTCGAGCTGCCCGATCGCATCGGGCGTGTGCAGTGACCGCTTGACGACGCGGGCGCAGGCGATGCAGAGCACCAGCGTGGGCAGGAGGAAAGCTCGGGTGCGGCGGATGCTACGCGCCGAAGCATACACGTACCGCCGCGGCGACACGTGTCGCGTGGTGTCGGGCGACACGGTCAGTGGTTCGTCCACAAGAGCGACACTACGTGTCTCGTCCTGGTCTGTCAAATGAACCGGCGAGAAGACGCATCGCAACTTCGAAGGGCATTTTACGTCGTTCGCGGTGGGGTCTATGGTGGTCGACGCGCCGTCGGTGCGCCTGGGTCGAGGTCGTTGAAGAGGGTGTCGCTGTCGCCGAGGACTGCGGCGCCAGGGTGGACACGTCGGCTGGCACATGTGGCCACGCTAGGGTGCCAGGGGGTGAATCAATGCATAAGGGCGGTCGGAAGGTGTACGTCGCGCGCAGATGTTGGACATTCTCGGTTCTGGCGTGTCTTGCAAGTCCCGACTTGTGTCGCGCTGATCGGTGGCCCATCCGAGAGTCATTCAGCACCGTGCGTAAGGGCGCGGAACCGGAGGTCGAGCTGGTGTCAACGTCCCGGGTTTCTGGAGCAGACCATGAGGCGGGTGAGCGGCAGGAGTGGGAGATCTCGGGCGTGACATTCGCATTTCGCTGGATTCCCGCGGGGCGATTCGTCATGGGGAGCTCGGAGAACGTACCCTGCTGGGGAGATGACGAGATCCAGCACATCGTGGTGATCACGAAGGGATTCTGGATGCAGGAGACGGAGGTGACGCAAGAGGAGTGGGAGGTGATCATGAAGAGCAATCCAAGCAACTTCAAAGGATCGAATCTGCCAGTGGAGAGCGTGAGTTGGAGCGACGTCGAGGATTTCCTGGAGAAGCTGAGCACACGTGGTGGAGGAAGATATCGGCTACCGACGGAGGCAGAGTGGGAGTACGCGGCCAAGGCAGGGAGGACTGGGTCGTTCGGGTTCGTATGCGAGGATTACACGATCGCGAATTGTGGAAGTTCCGTGGCTTGCCTGGAGCCGTTTGCCTGGTACGGCAGCAATTCAAACGGCACCACGCACCCGGTGGGTTCGAAGCGACCCAATGCGTGGGGTCTGTACGACATATCCGGGAACGTATGGGAATGGGTGTGGGACTGGTATTGGCAGTACGAGCCGGGAATCGTGCGGGATCCACAGGGACCTCCATCCGGAAAATATCGCGTGCTGCGGGGCGGATCTTGGCCGAACGTCGCGAGGAACCTGCGCGTAACCGACCGCGGTGGCTTCGCACCCACCGAAAAGAAAAGCAGCATTGGATTTCGTTGCGTCCGAGACTCCGATTGATGGCTCATTTGCGAATCACGGATTGACGGTGCGAAGGAAAGCCAGCACAATCCGATCACCGAAGCACGACGATCTTCCCGCTCATCACCCGGCCAGCAGATTGCAGCCTCACCCAGTACACTCCAGGCGCCAGGCTGCGACCATCCTCCGCACGTCCGTCCCACTCCACCGAGTTCACACCAGCCAAGAATTCCGCCGATGTCACCGCGCGGATTCGCCGACCTGCCACGTCGAACACGTCCACTCGGCATTGGCCTGGCTGGTCGAGGTCGAACATCAGCCGACGCTTCCCGCCTCGAGATGGATTCGCTCCTGTTTCGAGGAGGGCGAATTCGCTGCCGTGGGTCACTACACGTACCGGTGCCGAGTACATCCACGCCCCGTCCTCGCGACATGCGAATTTGTAGAAATACTCCGTCCGGGGTTCGACGTCATCGTCCCGGTAGGAGAAATCGGTTCTGCCTGCAGCGAGTGCAATTTCGCCCCCCACACGATCGTAGGCTCCCGCCGCGTCGCGCGCCCGCAAAACCCGCAGCTCCCCCGAATTGTCGAGCATTACGGAACAACGAAAGTCCACGTAACCGCGCCCGGCCTCGGCGATCATTTCGCTGAACGTGACCGCCGTGGGTTGGCCACGCAGGCCCATGCTGCGTTCCACGTTCGCCGCCACTGCAACGAAGTCCGCGTTCGGAGATGGCACGGTGCACTGGCCGAAGGCGTTCCATCCCCACATGACGACCGTGCCGTCGCTCATCAAACCCATGCTGTGACGATCGCCCGCCGCCACCGCCACGAAGTCCACGTTCGGAGGCGGAACGTTGCACTGACCGTTGGCGTTCCACCCCCACGCGACGGCCGTGCCGTCGCTCTGCAAGCCCAGGCTGTGATACCCGCCCGCTGCCACCGCGACGAAGTTCGCGTTCGGAGACGGAACGTCGCACTGGCCGGTGGAGTTTCTTCCCCACGCGACTACTGAGCCGTCGCTCTTCAAGCCCAGGCTGTGCGCCGGGCCCGCCGCCACCGCTACGAAGTCTGCGTTCGGAGACGGAACATTGCATTGGCCGTCGGCGTTTTCTCCCCAGGCGACGATCGTGCCTTCACTCTTCACGCCCAGGTTGTGATCCGAGCCAGCCGCTACCGCCACGAAGTCCGCGTTGGGAGACGGGACGTTCCATTGGCCGGAGGAGTTCGATCCCCACACGACGATGGTGCCCTCACGCTTCAACCCCAGGCTGTGACGTTCACCCGCCGCCACCATCACGAAGTCCGCGTTGGGAGACGGGACGTCACACTGGCCGATGGCGTTCCATCCCCAGGCGACAACCGAACCGTCGCGCTTCAACCCAAGGCTGTGCGCCGGGCCCGCCGCCACCTTCACGAAGCCGGCGTTGGGAGTCGGAATGTCGCACTGGTCAGAGTAGTTGTTGCCCCACGCGACGACCGTGCCGTCACCCTTCAATCCCAGGCTGTGATACGAGCCCGCCGCCACTGCCACGAAGTCCGCATTCGGAGATGGCACGTTGCGCTGGCCCTCGGTGTTTTTTCCCCACGCGACGACCGTGCCGCCACCCTTCAGGCCCAGGCTGTGACCGTAACCCGCCGCCACCGACACGAAGCCCGCGTTCGGAAACGGCACGATGCGCTGGCCGGCGGCGTTTGTTCCCCACGCGACGATCCTGCCCTCACTCTTCAATCCCAGGCTGTGACGATCACCCGCCGCCACCGCCACGAAGTCTGCGTTCGGAGACGGTACGTTGCACTGGCCGTCGGCGTTCAACCCCCACGCGACGACCGAGCCGTCGCTCTTCAAAGCCAGGCCGTGACCGGAACCGGCAGCTACCGCGACGAAGTCCGCGTTCGGCGGCGGCACGTTGCACTGGCCGGCGGAGTTCGATCCCCACGCGACGACCGAGCCGTCGCTCTTCAATCCCAGGCTGTGACCGGAACCGGCAGCTACCGCGAGGAAGTCGGCGTTCGGAGACGGCACGTTGCACTGGCCGGCGGAATTCGATCCCCACGCGACGACCGAGCCGTCGCTCTTCAATCCCAGGTTGTGACCGGAACCGGCGGCTACCGCGAGGAAGTCGGCGTTCGGAGACGGCACGTTGCATTGTCCGGAGGAGTTCGATCCCCACGCGACGACCGAGCCGTCGCTTTTCAAGCCCAGGCTGTGACGTTCGCCCGCTGCCACTGCCACGAGGTCCGACAGCTGGCTCTCTCTCAGCGTGATCCGGCTCCCCCAGCCGACGATCTCTCCCTGGGCGTGGACAATCCCGGCACCCCGAGTCACGAGCAGTGCAACGAACCATGCCACGAACAGAACCATGGAGGAGCCAGGGGTCTCCTTCACGTGTTTCCGAATCCTCATGAGCGACCACCTCGAGAAAGCAGTGGACGCATTCCGCGACGCAGCCCGGACACCTGTCGATAACGTCCCGATCGTCTACGACTCTAACACTGTTCTCAATGGACAGGGAGGTCTCTTGCCCTTCCCAGATGAGCCCGACATTGCCTAGCGCGCCAGAATCACAATGCAGTCAGAACCGTTGTGTTTGCCGCTCACGGCGAGTACTCTCTGGTTGTCGCGAAAGGGAAGCGAGGCTCGGCGATGGCTGAAAGGCCACAGGCGTTCTCTGCCTCAGCACGCCCGCACACCTGCTGGCACCCGAGATTCGAGTGCTCCATCGAACGGTTTGCCGCCGGCGGCGGAGATCCCGTTGGTTGTGGCCGCGCCCTGCCTGGGTGAAGGATCCGTGAATCATGAAGTCCCTTCGCCGCAGCTCGACTGAATATGGTGCGTCTCTGTTCGCAGCAACTTTGCTGTGTGGAGCCGGTGCGCTCTTCGGGCCGATTGCAGCGCAGCCCGTCCCGCCCAACCAACGCGGGGACCCAGCGATGGAGCGGATGGGCACGCACGACGCTGGCAACATGCGGACACTGTTCTGGAACTTCGGGATGATCGGCGACCGTCCGGCCAATCCAACAAACGTGGACCTCAGCGTCTTCCACTCGGTCGAGGCGCCGCGCGGATCGGGCATGAACAACTCGGATGGCATCACACCGTTCGTCCTGTCTCGCATCGTGCAGAGCGACAACTCGGTTGCTTACATCATGGAGACGGGATTCAACGAGCGCCAGGGCACGAGCCCCAACACGAACCGCATCATGCGCTTCGAGCCGCGACCCGGATACTTCCAGGCGGATCCGGAAATCAATTTGAGCCGCTCGCCGGCGCTCAGCAGCGACCCGCGTACCTGGCCCGACTTCTGGCCGGACAAACTGAACGACCCGGACGATCCGGGCTGGCGCGGCTCGTGGAACGGGTATTTCGGCAAGCGCGCCGACGCCGACCAGGAGAGCTTCATGGTCCTGGATGATCAGGCCTACGACGCGTGGCCGAATTTCGTGCCTGACCAGCGCGATCCGACTCGCCGCGGTCTGGCTTTGAGGATCGAGGTGCGGAGCCTGCAATGGTCCCATGAGCTGGTCCGCGACGTGATCTTCTGGCACTACGACATCACCAACGAGGGTACGACGGATTACAACGACAACCTCGTCTTCGGCGTGTACATGGATCCTGCAGTGGGTGGT
>Ga0075428_100000537_pt1 | contig 38642 bp, 32 predicted proteins | sample RhiMetdeltSRZDD2_FD_75291 | JGI IMG/M metagenome (GOLD analysis project Ga0075428, IMG submission 75291) | Populus rhizosphere microbial communities from Tennessee, USA - Rhizosphere MetaG P. deltoides SRZDD2 | ecosystem: Host-associated > Plants > Roots > Rhizosphere > Soil | place: USA... | reverse complement strand
GCAGCGCGATCCCCGATACTGCTGGCGTGAAACTGATCCGCGATTGGATCGCTTCGCTTACGAGTTGCAACTAGAACGAGCGCGCCGGCCGGCCACCATAGAGCTTACGAGCCCCAGCCCGAACTGAGCGAACGTTGCGCGATCCTCCGACCGCAAATGGGGGGCGTTCGGCTGATGGCCGCCGTCGCCGCGGCCATCATCATAAGAATTGCCGACGTCACTCTCCGCAACAGTCGCGGCAAATGGCCGACCCCTTTCCAATCCAGTTCGCACCATCGCGCGGACCTGGCGAATGATCGGTGACGAGGTTCTGCCCCTGGAAGTGCGTCGCGCCGTGCGTGCGAAGCGCAAAACGGACCCCACCCACGATCTCCTCCCGGTTGAGCTGCAGCACGTCGAGGTTGAAGATCCGAGCGCCAATCATCGGTTCGCCATTACTTACGAACCGGACGTTCAGCGCGTACAGTTCGGTTCCACCGAACTTGACTGGCCCAATCATCGCGTTCCCGCTCGTAATCTCGAATACGGTATCCGACCGCCACCGCACCCCCCGGTTCTCGGCCTTGCGCAGCCGCTGGGCAAACGGATACGGAGCGTCGACCAGCACGCGACCCCACTTGAACAGGTCTCGCTCCTCGCGGGCGACGCGGAAGTGCAGCGATAGGTCGAGCAGTCGGCGGGAGAAGTTGGCGACGGTGAGGCCAGCGCTCTTCGCCGTCCCGGGAAGGTCGTCCACGACGCTTATGTTCTTCCAGACGATGTTGTTGTTCGCCTGCACGTTGGCATAGAGGTTCGAGGTCTCGGGAGTCGTCATCCCGAACGGCGCGGCCGCCGACGTCTCTATGCGCGACAGCAGGCAGAAATGATGTTGGTCGGCGCCGAAGCTCGCATAGTCGGCGGGGTTGGGCGGTGACCACGTGAACGTCAGAATTTCATCGTCTCCACCTGCGACTGACACTGCTGACGAACCGATCGGCGAGCCCATGAGTGCGGGACTCGTGACGCTGCCGTCCCAAGGCGACGGCCACGCGAGACCCGACGACGCCTTGGCCCAGTACAACTTCACCGTGCCGGACTGCGTACCGCTGCACGCCCTGTTGCGCACCCGCACGTAGACATAGTTCGGCGGGCCGCCGGAAGTACGGTACTCGGGATTTTCATGGTCTTGGTTGGCCAAGCCGTCATTCTGCCGTCGCACCCAGATGTCGTCGCTCAGATACATCGGTTGCGCGGAAGCGTTGGGCTCCGCACCAACGTCGTCGGAGGTGTCCTTGGACCAGAGGTCGGGTCCCGGAATGCCCGTGGGCGGCACGAGGCCCGGTGACGCAAGAATCGAGGCACGCGCGGTGTGCAGTGCCGCGTCCATGCGCACAACCTGACCGGCAGTGAACATGTTCATGCACTGATCGGCCGAGTAGTCCATGTAGTTCATGAACATGTCGCCGTTAGGTCCGTTGGAGCAGGTCACGCTGGGGAAGGTGCGACAGCTCGTACTGCTGAACGGCGATGCCTGCTGCTGGTTCGGAGTGTCGTCCACCAGATCGCCGTCGCTGCAATCGGTCGAAACCGGGTTGGCGGAACCGCCCCAGATGTGCTGGAGGTCAAGCCAGTGCCCGATTTCGTGTGTCGCAGTCCGTCCGAGATCCGCACCCGCCATGAGTGTTCCCGTGCGACCGGTCGCCTGATAGTGCAGCACCAGCCCATCAACGGCGGCCGCGCCACCGGGAAAGGTGCCGAAGCCGAGCGTGCTGTCGGTGTAGTTGACGATCCAGATGTTGAGATACTGGGTGCTGTCCCACGGGTCTGCGCCGCCAGTGGCCGCCGACTTCATGCCGTTCCCGGGATACGTCCATCCCGTCACGCTGGTGTTGTGGCGCGTGATCCCGGTCGTGGGAGCGCATCCGGGGCCGCGCACCGCGAGCGCGAACTCCAGGCGCGCATCGGCCGCCACTGCCGAGAAAGCCGCTGGGGTCGACGCAGCATCGGCATTGAGCCGCCGGAAGTCCTCGTTGAGGACGTCGATCTGGCTGTTGATTTGTGCGTCGGTGATGTTCTGCGCCGCCGTGTTCCACACAACGTGGACGACGACCGGAATTCTGATCAGGCCAGTACGGACGCCGGCGGCGGCGTAAGCGCGGATCCATTCATTGAGTTCTCGCTCGACCTCGCGGCGCCGCCAGCGGTACTCAGGGCTCAAGCGCAGCAGGCGCAAATGCTCTTCGACTGCCCGGCATCGGATGGGAGAGGCCTTCTGATCTTCATTGCGAGGCCGGCGTTGCTTCGGACTACGGCGTTTGGTGGCCATTGGTAACCTCCTTCCTGTTGAGGTGCGAGCCGAGTACTTGCCGGCGTGCCACGGAGCTGTCACTTCCAGTAACTCGTCCGGGATTCTTGCGTGCACCATACGCTTCGGTTCGTGTGCTTCAATCGGCATTTGGGGCGACGCACCTCCTTTCCCACCATCAACGTATCTCTACGAAAAGATGGATCAGAGCCACAACCGAAATATCGCGCTCCTGCGATCCGTGAAGTTCTTGGGATCGAGACTGCGTTCGTTCTTACAGGACTGCGTGTACTGGCTGCACGCCTTTTCCTGCTCACCATACAAAGACCTGCACCTGTTTCTTTGGTTCTCATACGGGATGCTGGCGCACCCCTCGCGGCTTTTCGCTTCCTCAAATGCGCTGACGGGTTCGTTCCCGGCTCCCGCAGGTTGTGAGATGTTCAGTGCGACAATTGCCGAGGTTACGACACGTACGAACATTGGCTGTTGAGTGCTCACGGTCTATCCCTCCCGTGCCTGGACATTGATCGTTCCATTGGCGACTTCCTTCGCCCCCGTCGCGCTGACCGAACTTAGTGCCGGCTATCGCGCGCGCGAGACCGTACTCCTAGTCCTGCACCTTAGTCCACCAAGGAAGCGACGGCTATCTGCCTTGCATGATGCGCAGCCCTGATTTGCGACGCTGGTGGCCGGCTAGCCTCCGCTGGTCGATGCCCTTGATGCTCTCGTCCGAGGCATTGCTTGGAGTCGGCACCGGTTACCTTTCGCTTGCGACTCGCGAGTCGGTTCGCGCCGTGACCGAACGTTAAGGGCACCCGTTAACCAGCTCATCGGGCTCACGCGACCGTAACCCAACACGTAGGCGAGTTTTCCACGGTCTACGTCTATGTGCATATGCATTGTTATTATTATCACGTCTCTTGTTTTCTATGGATATTCGATGTGTCTGGATGTGTAATCGCGTGCATATGCATCCGATATGGAGACAGCAATGGCACATCAGTTGACTCGGGCCTCGCTTGGCGCTGCGGTTCTGGTCGTCGGAGTGGCCGCGGCGTATAGCGCACCGGCGAAACCGGCGCCGGCGCAGAGCATTGCCGTGAACTTCGGAGACCTCGATCTATCGCGCACCGAGGGAATCGCCAGGCTCTACCAGAGAATTCGCAAGGCGGCACGTGAGGTTTGCAATCCGCAGGGGCTGACCATCTATGTTCCGCAGATGCGTTCCTATCACGAGTGCTATCGACTCACCGTTGCGGATGCGACCGCTCGGGTAGACGCGCTGATTCGCGAGCGCAGCAGAGCCGCCCGCCCCTGAGGTGGGCTGATCAGCGAGCAAGGAGATCAGTATGAGACTCATTGGCACCTATGTTTCCCCCTATGCGCGTCGCGTCGCAGTTGCCCTCGTTTCCCGCGGTATGGCTTTTGAACACGAAGCCCTCAACGGCTACGCCAATCCAGACCGAGCGCGGGAACTCAATCCGGTCGGCAAGGTACCCGTGCTGGTGCTCGATGATGGCGAGCATCTCATCGACAGCGGTGCAATCCTCGACCACCTGAATGAGTTGTTCGGCACGAGCCGTGCGCTCGTTCCTGCGCGCGGATTCACGCGTCGTGCAGCATTGCGGCTCGCCTCGCTCGCAATGACCGTCTGCGAGCAGGTCACTGCGCATCACTTCGAGGGGCGTCGTACCGATGACTGTGCACAGAACGAACTGCTCGAGCGCTATCGTCTGCAGATCATTGGCGGACTCAAGGCGCTCAATGCCTCTTGTGTCCCGGAAGGATCGATAGGTGCCCGCCCGCTGGACATCAGCACAATTAGCGCCGTGGTCGCGTTCGACTATGTATCGAGGTGGTATCCCGAACTTGATGCGGCCTCGCAAGCGCCCGCCCTCGCTGCAGTCGCTGCCGCTTTGATCAACGAGCCCGCGTTCGCCCTTACGCGTCCGGCGATGACTTAGGAGTCCTATTGTGCCCGGTGAAGTATGTGTGGTGACTGGTGTTGGCGGCGCAACGGGCGCAGCCATCTCGCGGCGTTTCGCACGTTACGGCTATCGTGTGGCGATGCTTGCACGAAACCGCGACCGTCTGGCGGAGCTGCAGCGACAGATCGCGGGCACGATGGCATATCCATGCGATGTCGGTGACCTCGATACGCTGACTGGCACGATTGCTACCGTGCGTCGCGAACTCGGTAAGCCGTCCGTACTGATTCACAACGCGGTATCGGCAACCTTCGGAACCTTCCTCGACGCGGACCCTGCCGAGTTGGAAAGGAATTTTCGCGTGAATACGACGTCACTGTTGTATCTCGCGCGCGCACTCGCGCCTGACATGGTCAGCGCCGGCGAAGGAGCGATCGTAGTCACGGGTAACACCTCCTCGCTCCGTGGCGTGCCGAACTACGCGTTGTTCGCCCCCACAAAAGCCGCGCAACGGATCCTGGCGCAGGCGTTGGCCCGCGACCTCGGACCCAAACACGTTCATGTCGGTTACGTAACGATCGATGGTGCGATCGATGCGCCATGGCTGAGCGAGGACGGCCGCACCCCGCCTCCTTGGCACCCGCCCCCGCCCGACTGGTCGCGGCCAGCCAGTGACTGGTTCGTCGATCCAGACGCGATCGCCGAGGAGGTGTTCCGTATCGCGCATCAGCACCCATCGGCTTGGACATTCGATCTCGTCATACGACCGTTTGCAGAGAAATGGTGAGCCCAGTTCATCGCCCGCGCTTGGTTGGCCCGAGCATTTGTCGTATCCGATACGGTCGCCAAACACCCGCACAGCAGGATGTCCGCGAATGATAGTGTGTACGCATGCAGCTGAAGACCAGCGTCCAGTGGAAGATCGGTCGCGACGTCGACCAATGAGAGGATCGAGTGTCGCGTAAGCAGCGTTCGACCCAACAGACCACGTGCTATTGCACGGCCCTGCGCAAAGCGACGCGGCGCGTGAGCGTCGTCTATGATCGGTATCTGGCGCACACCGGCTTGACTGCGGGCCAGTATTCGATTCTCTCGGAGATCGAGTCGCAAACCGCTCCCCCCTCACTGAGCAGCTTGGCGCTGGTGCTCGTCATGGACCGCACTGCGCTCAGCCACACGTTGCAGCCACTCGAGCGCGACGGATTGATCCGCTTTTCATCGGACAGCGAAGATCGGCGGATTCGCCTCGTGCATCTGACTGCACTGGGTCGCAAGCGCGCGGCAGCAGCTGACGCCGCGTGGCGTCGAGCACAGGCCCACTTCTCCCGCGTCTTTGGCGAACATCAGGCCAACGCGCTACGCGCACTTCTGATGATGGCTGCAAACAGTAAATTCGACGACATCTCAAATTGAAGGGTCGCAGGATTGATTACCACAGCAGCAGCCACACAGGCATAAGTGACGCGGGACTCTCGCGAGTGCTCACGGAGCGCTCGTACACCACCCCCTGTGCATCAAGGTGACGCGCGCCTGTTGGAACCGCACGACCGCGAAAGCGTTGCCACTCTATGCAACCGATACCGACCCCGATCACCGCGCGTGAGAGCGACCTTCCGAAGGACTCCGCGGGGCGCTGGCCGAGTTTTATCGTGTCTTCAACAGCCGCGACGTTTTTCGCGAGGAGCACTCAGATGCCGAGCAGTGCCAACGATCTGATGGAACACCTGGAAGCTCTGAATCTCAGATGGATGGAATCCTACGTCAACCGCGACGTGGCATTCCTGGAGCAGCACCTCGCCGATGAGTACGTGAGCACGTTTCCCGACGGAGCGGTTCTGGACAAGAGCGGAGAAATCAACGCTCTCTCTTCCGGCACTGTCATTCTGAGTGAGATGCGCCCAACCGAAATGACAGTGCAAGTGTACGGCGACGCGGCAGTAATCACAGGGCAGAGTACTATTAAAGCTAGAGTGAAAGATCGTGATGAGAGCGGCGAGTTTCGCTTTACTGATGTATGGGTCAGGCATGGCGAGCGTTGGCTTGCCGTGGCGAGCCAAGTCACTCGAATCACAACGCAGTGACTACAAACGGGCGAACTGTTGCGGCAACCGAAGTGCGGCGGATGTTAGAAGAGGACTCTGATCGCTAATCGGACACCGTCACGGGCAACTTTCGAACGCTCTATTCCATCAGCCGCAGGCCTCAGTGGCCATCTCGGCCTGGCCCGGAACAACCTGTTGAGGCACCACAGCTAGCCACCTGCGGGTGCATTCTTGAGATTGTCAGGAAGCCCGAACGCCGGGAACAGCGTCGGGCCCAACGGCCGCATGAATAATGTCAGCCCTGAGATGAGTTCTCCGTCGCTTTCTATCATTTGCAACGAATGCGCGCGCCATCCACCTTCTTTGCCTTCGACGTAAAGTGCGAAGGCCGGCTGGCCGTTTGCACGCGTCGGCACGAGACGGAAACGGCCGTACTGCGGCCACACGCTACCAAAGAAGTTGCGTATCGCGTCGCGGCCACGGTACCAATGGTGCCAAGGCGGCATGGCATACGTTGCTTCTTCCTTCAAAAGAGCGACAAAGCCTTCGAGGTCCTTGCCTTCCCAAGCGCGGACGTAACGCTCAAGGAGCGTGCTCTGATCGTGCAAGCGCAGCGGCTCGATTGTTGCATTCGGCGTATACCTACTCGCAAGTGTCGACCGCGCGCGCTGCAGGGCGCTGTTGACGGACGCTGTGGAGCTGCCGATCAGCGAAGCGGTCTCAGCGGAAGACCAACCCAGCACGTCGATGAGCAGCAGCACCGCGCGCTGGCGAGGGGACAGATACTGGAGCGCTGCGACGAACGCCAGACGCACGGACTCCCTTTGCGCGTATTGCACCTCGGCGTTGGGAGCTTCGTCGGCGATATTGTCCACCTCAGAGTCTGGATAGGGCTCGAGCCAGGCGATGTCAGTGGGAGGCTGGCCAGTCGGCACCTCGGTCGCAGGCGGGAAGTTCGCCTCGGGCAAGAGCCTCCGGACTTTCTTGCGCTTCGTAATGGCGTCTAGGCAGACTCGCGTCGCGATCTGATACAGCCAGGACTTCAGCGATCCACGTCCCTCGAAGCTTTCGAAGGCACGCCAAGCGCGAAGGTATGTCTCCTGAACGAGGTCTTCCGCCTCGTGCAGCGACCCCATCATGCGATAGCAGTGCGCCTTGATCTGCCGCCGGTAGGGCTCTGCCAGTCGCACGAATGCGTCACGACCGAAGGAATGCGTGGCCGTCGCTGCCATGGCCGACGCGCCTTCGATTGGCGGGACAATACGGCCTGATCGCGCCATGAGCATCACTGTACCCTCGCGATCCCATCGCTGGCTATCTTGAAGACACTCCCCTCGTGAGCGTCGGGACGGGCAGCGAGCTCGAATACCGCCGCGACGACATCTTCCGGACTTTGGGGCGACCTCATGCTGCTGATGAAGTCGGCGATCGGCATGCCGAGATATCGTGCATAGCTCTCGACCGCGTGCCTGCCGAACTCCGTGCCGGGCATGATCATCGCCGGCGCGAGCGCGACGAACCGAATCCCCAGGCCCAGCCGATCGGACTCCTTCTGGCAGTAGTTGGCGATCAGCATCTGCATCCGTTTCGCGCCTGCATATCCGCCCGACACCGGCGATCCGCTGAGCGCCGCGCCGCTCGATATGAGAATGACTACCGAGCCCGGCGCCAATGGCTTCGCAAGCGAGGCTTTGCAGAAAAGGAACGAGGTTTTGACGTCGTTCTCCCAGTTGGCTGAAAACTGCTCCCAGTTCATCTCATGGATAGGGGCTGCGTGAGGCCGGGCCCCGCCGCAGACTACGAGCAGGGCAGGAACGCGGTCGCTGAACACCCTCTCCGGGGCGCCCTCCTCCGAAGCATCGAGTGCAAGGACATCGACGTTGCCAGTATTCCGGGCGAGTTCGTCGAGCCAGAGGCGGCGCCGCGCGACAGCCAAGGTGCGGGCGCCTTCCGAGGCAGCTCGTTGAGCGATCATCGCGCCGAGTCCGCGACTCGCTCCCAACACGATCACGTTCTTACCGACCAGGCTCTGCATGTTCATCTCCACTGAAGGTTCCTGCAGACTATGACGGCCCGTCGGAGCGGATTTCATCGGCCGATCAGAAAGGTCGCGAGCTGCGCAGCGCGACCTCCGCCGGCGGATCTTCGCAGCCGCCGCAGCCCCGCCACCGGCCGTTGGCCACGCTCTTCCACATCAGCGCTGCTACCGCCGAAATGTCGGCGGATCGGCCGCCGTTGCAGCGTCAACGGACTCGAGCACCATCAATGTTGCTCAAGAAAAAGTCGGCGTGATCTACGGCGCAGGCGGCGCGACCGGCGGTCGTCGCCGCGGATGCCCCCCAAGCCGACGTCCTCGACGATACGGCGGCGGGAGCGCAGAGCCTGTCGGTCACACCTTTGTGTGGCCGGTCACCTCCGCCGCCGAAGCGGGCTTTCGGGTCAGGCTTTACCGCTCCGCCCGGCGTCCACCGTCTCGTCCCATCTCCTATCAGGGGCGGCGTCGGCTGAGTACTGGTCGTTCCACTTCCACCACTTGTAAGGCGGGCTCTGGGGATAGCCTTCCGGCGAGTCCTCCCAGGTTTCCTGGCGGCCGAGTGCGGCGAGATCGAGGTAGCTCCACGTGGTCCCCATCGCCTCGTCGCCACGGTTGTTGATGAAGTAAGTGCGGAACACCTTGTTGCCGTCGCGGAAGAACACGTTGTGGCCGTGCCACTGGTCCACGCCGAAATCGACGTCGAAGCTATCGGTCATGGTGTACCAGGGCATATCCCAACTCATCTTCGCCTTCATGCGCACGATGTCGGCCTGCGGCGCGCGCGAAACCCACGCGAGGGTGGTGTCGCGGGCGTTCAGGTGGGCCAGGTGCGAGACCTGGTCCCCAAGGAAGGAGCAGCCGATGCAGGCATGATCGGGCCAGCCAGCGACGCCAGGCTCGAAGAAGGCGCGGTAGACGATCAGCTGGCGGCGGCCCTCGAACAGGTCGAGCAGGCTCGCCTTGCCCTTCGGGCCCTCGAATTGATAGGCCTTCTCGACCGGCATCCACGGCATCCGCCGACGCTCGGCGGCCAGCCCGTCCCGAGCTCGGGTGAAGGCCTTCTCTTTCCCGAGCATCTCAAGTCGCGCGGCTTCCCACGCCTCAGGCGATACGATCGGTGGTGTGTTCATGGCACTAATCTCCTGTGCGATATCGCCTTCATTGCATGAAACCTTCTAAGTGAAGTTTCCTAGTAGCCAGGTTCGCGGTGCCGACACTCCAGATCTGCCGCTCGTTGACCCAGGAATATTCCTTGCCGGCAGTGGAGAGACGGATGCTTCCGAAGATGTCGAGCGTCGGCTCGCCGCTTCGCGGCGCCGCCTGGCCATCGCCGGACAACGCAATCCGACGGCCGTCCTCGGTCTCGATGGTCAGGTGCAGGTCGAGCTCCATGCGACCATCGGCTCGCACCCGCAGAAAGTCGGCGCCGTGCGCCCGCCCGGCGAGGCGGCCTTTAGAGCGGCCGTTGACGGCAAGGTCAAATCGGGCGCCCTGCGGTGGGATCGCTTCCTTGCCGGTAGTAATGGCGTCCATGCTCACGCCGAAGTCCGTAACGCCGGTGAGGTCGAGGTCCATTTCGTAGATCTTCTCGCCCCTCATTGCAGTATTTCCAGTCATCTTGCGTCTCCTGTTGTAGGGCTTGCTTGCGGAAAGCCGCCTCCATTGAGCAGCGAAAAAGCCGTGTCATTAGCGTAGACGGGGACATCGGTCCGGATTCATCGCAGTGGCCAAAAACAGTTCGTCGGAGGGCGCTGCGTCACGCAGCCACTCCGACTCTCAACGCACCACGAGCAAGGTTCGCCCATCGGTGAATACAAAAAGAAGCGACGCGCGCCGGGGTCCGAGCCGCGAACAAGCAGGTACAAGCAAGCAATTGCCCAGCGACTTCTGTCAATGAGGAACACCGGTGTTCCTCATTGTGCTTTTGCCGGCCGCGATTGAAATTACTGGGACGCTCGCTGCTTGAATGTGCCGGGCAACGACGAATTTAAAAACCCCAAGCACCGATGAATTTCAAGGGCCGTGCGGGTCATACATACCAGAGGTCGTACATGTCATACACACCGGGGCGGCAACCGCGCCGATTGTCTTCGCATAGCGACGCTGACATTCAAAGGTTAGAAGCGAAGGCGCAAATATGAACAACAGTCTTGATGTGAATCCACCTGTCGCTCCCACACTCTTCATCGGCAAATGGACGGTCAAGATCCTTTTCTTGTTGAACGAGCGACCTTACCGCCACGCGCAGCTGCGGCATCGATTGGGAACCATCTCACAGCGAATGCTGACTCGAACGCTTCGCAACCTTGAATCGACGGGGCTTATCTCCAGGACGGTCACGCGATCAAGAGCCGTAACGGTCGAATACTCGCTCACCAAATTGGGCAAGAGTTTCATGGGCCCGGCAACCAGTGTCTGCCGTTGGATTGCTCGCAATGGCACAGGCCTCAGTGCAACGATCGATCTTTCAAAGTAGCTGTGCGCGTCGAATCCCGCGTTGGAATTTACAGCCTGCCCCTCGCGCGAGCCGACTGGCTGAGCAGCAGGTTGGCCTCATAGCGCAGTCCTGCCAAGCGTTCGAGTGCGGCGCGGCAGAGAGAGCTGCATGACGTTAGAGTTCTCCGATGTACGACGTACAGCGAACGTCAGCGCGGGCGGCGTGCGACGACGAACATCCTCGGCGAGCGAGTCACGAACGCTTCGCTGCGATGACCACCCTCGACGCCCGCTACTTCCAGGCCGGAAGCCTCCAACATCAGCTCGAGTTCCGATCGAAATATTGGCCGCCAGTGCATGCTGTATGGAGTTCGCAGCACGCGACCCTGCTCGTCGAGTTCGTCGTACCAGCCGTACAGCCGTTGTCGCTGGTCCGGACCCATCGGACCCATCGCCGCGAATCGCGTGTAGACGCGATTTCTGTCTGGATGACGGCGTGTAAAGAACGGCTTCGGGTTCGGGTCGCCATCAAGCGGCAGGGCGAGCGGGTTGACCACATCAATGGCCAGTCGCCCGCCGGGCTCGAGATGACGGGCCGCGCCTGCGAGCGCGGTCTGTTGCTCGCGACGCGTCGTCAAGAGCAGCAGACTGTTGAAGCTGACAATCGCGAGCTCGAACCTGCTCGGGCCCAGGTCGAGCTGCGTGATGTCCTGCAGTACCAGCTGGAGCCGATCGCGCACCGGCTGCGGTTCTTGCTCGATCTTTTGGCGGAAACGATTCAGCATCGCCTCAGATATATCGACGGCAACAACTCGTGCTCCCATACGCGCCAGAGGAATTGCGACGCGGCCAGTGCCGCAACACAACTCGAGAATCTGACCTGACGTTTCACGAGCGAGCCCGTTGTAGCGCTCGATATCGTAGGCAAGACCCTGCCTTTCCAATACGTCATCGAGATTCTCCTCGTGCACGCTCGTGCCGATACCCGGGTAGTCACTATCGTAGTAGTCGACTGATGGGTCGGACGCCGGAAGATTGCCGTTCATGAAGCTCGCCTATTTGCACGCGAAACCTTCTTCTGTCTGCGCGCGGCCACGTCCGTGCCAGACTCGACTGCGCGCAACGTTTCTGCGGAGAGTTGCTCAAGCGTGCTGCGATTGAGTTGCAACAGCATCGTGTTTCCTTCGACCACGCGCCTCACGAGATCCGCCTCGCGCAAGATATGCACGTGATGCGAGATGGTCCCTTTGGACAGCGACAGGCGCTCACCGAGTTCTGTGGCGGTCCGTGGTGAAGTTCCGAGCAGGAGTACCATAGAGTACCGCGCGGTATCCGCGAGTGCCCTGAAGACAAGCGTTGGATCGAATTGAGGATCCGGCCGGCGCCTATCTTGGCGATCGGCAGCCCTTGCGATGCCAATGTCGATCGACGGATCAAAATATGGGAACAGGGCATCATGTTTGCCTCGAGCTGGCAGCACGTGCCACAGGTGACGAACGTTGAATGCCGAGGGAACCATCCATGCAGTTCCAAGCCGCGAGAGCGGCAGGCGGTAGCCGCCGCGCACTGCTTGGAGATATCCCTTGCTCAAATTGATCTCGACACGCAGCCGCAGCTCGTCGGCGAGTCGCTGTGGCGTGCACCCAGCCTGCAGTCGCGCCTTCTCTGCGACCGACTGCTCATACTGCACCTTAAGGAGCTGCCAGGTGCCGCCAAAGACAGTCGACCAAAACTCGTCCAGCATCGCCGCGAGGGACTGACCCACTCGACGAGGTACATCGAGAGTCTGCTGCAGCATCCGCGTCACTGGCGCCGTCTCATCGAACGGATAGAGCCCGGCGAATAGGAGCCACTCACGGTGTACAGGCGGCGCCCTACCCACCGCAGCACGTAGCGTCAGCTCGCCTGAGACGACGGAGCGCACCAGCGGCACCGGATGCAATACGCCCGCCAAGAAATGCGTCGCCAGCTCTCGAGGCTCGATCGCCTTCAGGCGCGTGACCAGCGCCTCGATCGAGCATGACTCATCGAAATTCTCGAGCAGGTCCGGAACTACGGTCCATGCCATCGGCCATGCACCGACTTGCTCGTAGCGCCGCCAAAACCCGGGCGAAAGCCTGCGTCGCGCAGCATCGCTCCAGGCACTGTGGACGGCGGCGTCGCGCTGCTCGTCGCAGACGTGGGCAAGCGCGTAGCAGCACTCGATGACAGGCGAAGGCGTGAAGCGCGTCGCGGCCCTGAAGGTCGCAGCGGTATCCGCTTCGCGGCTGGCACTGGTTTTACGCATGTCGATATGGTTTGATATCTGTCAAACTAAGGTAGGACGTGACGGGAATCATGTCAAGACGTACGGTAGACGCTGCCGCAGATCCGCCGCTCGACCGAGGCAGACTGGTTTCGCTCGACCTGCTGCGCGGCCTCGTAATGATTCTCATGGCGGTGGACCACGCCAGGTATTATTTTTCCGGCGCGCACGTGTCGCCGGAAGACATGGCCGCGACGAACCTGCCACTCTTCATGACCCGCTGGATCACGCATCTGTGCGCTCCGGCGTTCTTCTTTCTCTGCGGCGTCTCGATCTATCTTTCTCGCAGCCGAGCGGGTTCAAACACCTCCCCTGCCCGCAGTACGCTGGCGCGCGGCATCTGGTTGATCCTCCTTGAACTCACCCTTATTGGCTTCGCGTGGACCTTCAATCCGGGCTACAGCATTGCCGGGGTCATCTGGTGTCTGGGCTGGGCAATGATCTTCGTGGGTGTCCTCTCGTTCACGCGGCCGGTCGTCGCGTTCAGTGTCGGCGCAGCGATGATCACCTTGCACAACCTGCTCGACCCACTGCGCGTCGCCGACTTCGGCCGAGCGGGCTGGATCTGGAGTCTCATGCATGCACCTTGGTCAGCGCATCTTCCGTGGGATGGCCAGTTCGTGGTTCTATTCCCGCTGATACCGTGGGTCGGGGTTGCTGCGCTTGGCTACGGAGCCGGTGCACTGTTCGAGCAGAGCGTCGAGCAGCGACGTCGTGCCCTGTTGATCGCAGGCTGCCTGATGCTGGCCCTGTTCAGCCTTCTGCGACTGACGAACGTGTATGGAAATCCCTCGCAACCGTCTATTGATGGTGCTATGGGCGATTTCCGCGTACCGCACGGGGCGAACCTCGAGTACGCGTTCATCGGCTTTCTCAACGTAGAGAAATATCCGCCTTCTTTTCAGTACCTGCTCATGACGCTTGGAGTTTGCGCGCTGCTGCTGGCGGCATTTCAGCGCTACGATGACACGCGCCGCCTGCCGGCTGGCGGCTCGATGATGCGAATCTTTGGCCTCGTGCCGATGTTCTACTACGTGCTGCATCTCTTCGTACTGCACACGATGGCGTTGGTAGTCGCGCAGATCTCAGGGCAACCGCACGAGTGGCTCGGTTGGGGCGGTAAATTCCCGATCGCGTCCCCAGCAGCGTATGGCTATCCGCTGCCTGTGGTTTATCTCGTGACGGCAGCGGCACTCCTGATTCTGTATTTCCCGTGCCTGTGGTTTGCGCGTTTCAAGGCGCGCGCCCGCAGCGAGTGGGTGAGATTTCTTTGAGCAGCGCTTACATCGATGCACAGCAACTCGGCTTTCGAGCACCACGGCGGGCCCTCCAGCCTCCCGCTTGGATCATTGTGCCGGCGGCATCTCACTTCACTGTCTGCGTGCAGCGACATCAGCCCAGGAACAAAGATGACCGGCGGCACGTCCACTAAATGAGTCTTCAGGTCGTGCCGCAAGGGTCAGCATGCCCATCCGCGAACTGCTCAAAACACCGGGCCTGATCTCTGATCCCCTGCTCCTGCTTGCGTCCGACGGGACGATCGACACTCCCAGTCACTCGCTCATTGTGCAGCTCGGCTTGCCCGCGGAGGCGCTGATCGGGCGACGGCTCGACACATTGGCAGCTGCGTCTGCTGCAGCAATTCAAGAGTATGTTCAAGCCTGCGCGCAGAGCGCGCAGGTTGTGCAAGGATCGTTCATGCTTCGCCGCCGCGCCGAGACGATTGCTTTGCAGGCACGAGGCGTTGCGTATCCGCCGGGCGATGCTCCATCCGCATCGCATGTGCTGTTGCGTTTGGTCACAAGGAGCGCAAACGCCGAGCGAAGCGCCGACGATCCGCAATCGCAGGCGAGCCACTGGCGTGAAGTTGAGGATTCACTGCGGCGCCAGAGCCAGATCCTGGAAGTCACGCTGGCGAGTATCGGGGATGCTGTCGTCGTCACTGATGCCGCAGGCCGCGTAACCTTTCTCAATGCGGTCGCGGAGCAATTGACCGGTTGGCCCAATCAAGCCGGTCGTGGGCAGCCGCTGAAAGACGTCTTCCGCGTCATCAACGAACGCACACGGGCGCCGGTCATCGATCCGGTCGCGAAAGTCATCGAGACCGGACGGATCGTTGGCCTGGCCAATCACTCCGTCTTGTTGTCGCGGGATGGTCGGGAGATTCCGGTCGACGACAGCGCCGCACCCATACGACTCGCGGACGGCCGTCTGTTCGGCGTGGTGCTGATCTTCCGCGACATCACCGAACAACGTCGGGCCGAGCTCACACGGGGTTGGCTGGCCGCCATCATCGAATCCTCCGATGACGCCATCGTGAGCAAGACTCTCGACGGCCGCATCACGTCGTGGAATCCGGCAGCCGTGCGTCTCTTTGGCTATGAGCCAGGGGAAATCATCGGCAAGCCGATCACCACGATCGTCCCACCGGAGTTGTACGAGGAAGAAGCCGAGGTTCTGGCACGACTGCGACGCGGCGAGAGAGTAGACCACTTCGAGACGACGCGCGTCGCGAAGGACGGCAGGCGCATCGACGTATCGCTGACGGTCTCCCCTATCAGGGATGAAGAAGGCACGATCGTCGGCGCCTCGAAGATCGCCCGCGACAACGGCGAACGCAGGCGCACTGAGCGCCTGCTGCGCGACGCCGAGCGCCGCAAAGACGAATTCATGGCCGTTCTGGCACACGAGCTCAGGAACCCGCTGGCGCCGTTGCGCAATGCGGCCGAACTCCTCTGCCGCCAATCCTCCGCACCGCAAACGCAAATCGCGTGTGAAATCATGGACCGTCAGCTCAGGCAGATGACACGGCTGGTCGACGATCTGCTCGATGTCTCGCGCATTACGGCCGGACGAGTCGAGTTGCGCTTCGAGGTAGTCGACCTGGGCGATTTGCTCAGCACGGCGGCAGCAGCACAGCAAGCAACGTTCGAGGGTGCTCAGCAACGACTCACAGTGACGATTCCGCCCGAAACCTTGCACGTGCAAGGCGATCGCATCCGACTACTGCAGGTGTTCTCGAATCTGCTGCAGAACGCCAACAGGTACACGCCGCGCGGCGGCGAGGTGCAGCTCGACCTGCAGCGGGATGACAGCGACGCGGTAGTGCGGGTTACGGACAATGGCATCGGTATCCCTCCAAGCATGCTGGAGAAGGTGTTCGATCTCTTCGCCCAAGCCGATCCCTCCGATCGGCGCGCGCGTACCGGACTTGGGATCGGGCTGACTTTGGCCAGGAGTCTCGTCGAGCTTCACGGCGGAAGCATCGAGGCGCGGAGCTCTGGAAAGGACTCCGGCAGTGAGTTCGTCGTCCGACTGCCGATGCGAGCGATGCCGGGCGAGGTCGTTGAGGTGGCCGCCCCGCAGCCAGCGGCTCAAGTGCGCCGCCGAGTGCTGATCGCAGATGACAACGAGGATTCAGCAGTCAGCCTGAGCATGCTGCTCGATTCGATGAGTCATGAAACCAAGGTGGTTCACGACGGCCGGGCCGCCGTCGACGCAGCTGAGACCTTCAGACCCGACGTGGTGATCCTCGACATCGATATGCCGCAGCTTGATGGCTATCAGGTCGCGCGGATGCTGCGTGCACGGCCGTGGACAGAGAGCACGCTGCTGGTCGCAATGACCGGGTGGGCACAGGAATCCGATCGCGAGCGTGGACGCCAGGCAGGATTCAACGCCCACCTGCTCAAGCCCGTCAGCCTCGATGCACTTCAGACCGTCATGACGAATTGGCGCGAGACGCACAGCCTGGCCGGGAAAGAGGACCGTTAGCCGTGGCTCCGTCTCCAGCCATGTTCTCAGGTCGCCTTGCGAGCGAGTACTCGGGCGGCGCGGCCAACCCTGCTGTTCGTAGACGTCCACCGACGGCCAGCGCGTCACGGCTTGAATTGGTTCAGACGGAACAAGTTGACCTCGCCGATATGGATGCCCGTGGGCTCGCAGAAGTCGTCGTAATGCGAGCAGGATTCATCGAACGCCGAGCCGACCAGCAGCAGATTGTTCGCGATGTCGATGGACGTGGGACGCCTCGCGAGCGTCGGGCCCGTGTCCTTTGTGTCGATCGCGCCCAGTAAGCGCAGGCTGGAACCCTCGCGCAAGTAAGTCGTTACTTCGGCCGGCGGATTGTCCTCGATGTCTGGGATGTCTGCGCTGCCCGCTGCGATGTACTTGTCGGAGATGGCGAGGGTACTCCCAAACAGGTTGCCAGCGGGGCCCCCTCCGTGGAGCGAAGTTAGCCTGTGAGTTTCGACGTACCGCGTTGCTCCTGGCTGAAACACGTAAACCTCGCCGGTGGCATCACCCGTGTTGAACCCGGCGCCGGGAGCAGCGACCAAGATCATGCCGCTATCGACAGCCACGACGTGTCCATAGCTCCCGTGCGGGGGGGACGACGGGATGAGCTGCTGCCGCTTCACCCACTGTCCGCTACTGTTCCGACCGAAGATGTACGCCGCGCCGTGAGTACCGACGACGACGATGGCCTTGGTCATGTCGATCGCGAAAGGAAATCCATCGGCGTTGGACGTCATGAGCCGCGCGCGGTGCACGAACCTGGCATTCGCATCCTGCTCGTACACGTAGATAGCATGGCGAGAGTCGCTCGATGAGAATGCGACGATCGCAAGGACACCGCCCTCGTGTTTCAGGCCGCCAACGACATTGAGCCCATCCGCAGCCGGCGGCACGATCTTCTGCTGCTCGCGCCACACGCCGTTGACTCGTTTGTAGACATAGGCTGCTCGATTAGAGCCGACGACCAACAAGCCGTCGCGAAACGAGATCGCCCAGCCGAACTCGTCGTCCGTTGTTCTGTCCGACGCGAAGATCGTCGCGGTACGCACCCAGCCGGTCGCGCCCTGCGTGAACACCGCGACCTGTCCAGTGGTCATCGCCGCTGGCATGCCGATGAACGCGAGGCCGTTGCGAATGACGACACTGCGGCCGAACTGGTTGTTCTGCCGCTCGCCATCCAGCGGCGAGAATGTCTCCTCAGGCCGCGGCGTCAACTCCTGAAGGTGCACATGGAGCGCTAGTTGTGCCTGCGCGGTGCTGCTCACGAGGGGCAGGAGTGCGACGATCAAGGGCAACCAGTTGCGATGCGTCATTGTCAGCTCCGCCGTCAAACCGGATTCCTGTCCCACTCAACGAAACCTGTTTCAGCGCGGCCCCACGGCCATAAGTCACCATTCGCATCTCTTGTGTGCGCAGACTGCGCCGGCCGCTCGATCGCCACAAAGCCGCAATCGTGGCGCCACGAACGTGGCATCACTGGCGACGCGAGTTACACCGCGAATGTGGGGTACTGAAGAAGACGAACGAGGCGACGTCCGGCCCGAAAAATCGCACGTCGCCTTCGTCCAGTCTGCGCGAGGAGCAGCCATGTCGGCGATGAGAGACGGAAAAAAATTCAGTGGAGGAAAACCGCCGGTCGGTCCCTCGTAAGCCAAGCCAAACGCAGAAGGGAGGGCCAGCAACCGCGTCGAGCCCGCACTCGGGCCACCAAAATTTTCTAGAGCTTACGAAGACAGAACGGGTAGCGAACGGAGGACAGTATGGAGATTTTTTCGAACGGAAAGATGCGTCGACTCGCGACTGCATCGGCCACCGTAGCGGTGCTTGCTACGACTCTTCCCGCGCACGGCGAGACGCCGTCAGGCGGCACACAACTGCCGGTGAACGTACCGACGCCACCGCCGCTCGTCTGGGCGCCGTGCGAAGTCGACCCGGCGCACGACTGCGCCGTGCTCACAGTTCCGCTGAACTACGCGAATCTCGCGGAAGGGTTCATCGACTTGCCCGTGGCACGCCGACGCGCTTCGGGCCCGGGCCAGCTCCTCGGTCCCTTGGTACTCAACTTCGGCGGGCCCGCCTTCCCATCAGGCTCCGCGCTGGCGGGAGCCGGTGACGAGAATTTCACTCCCGAGATGCTGGAGCTCTACGACCTCGTCGCCGTCGACGCCCGCGGCACGACGAACAACATCACTTGTTTCGACTCGAGCCAGCTCAAAGAGTATTGGGAGACCAATCACTTCACGCGTACCAGCGCCGAGCTCAACCATGCCCTCGATCTCGAGCGCGCGGCCAATCAACGCTGCCTGCAGGACGATCCGTCGCTCGTCCGACACATGTCGACCGCCGAGGACATCCGTGACCTGGAATCCTTGCGGCTGGCATTGGGAGCGAATCAATTCAGCTTTTTCGGCATTTCGTACGGCACGTTCTTCGGCAACCGCTACGCAACCCTGTATCCCGGCCATATCAGAGCCATGGTGCTCGACGCTGTGGTGGATCACGGCAGCACTGATCCGCAGATCACCAGCGATCTGCTGAAAGCTCACGAAGGCGGCTGGACGGCTTTCAAGCAGTGGTGCGCAGATACAGCGAACGAGTGCCGCTTGCGGGGGCAGAACCTGGACACGGTGTTCGACCAGGTGCTCGCGAAAGCCCGCTCGCCGGGCATCCCTGCGCCGCTTGATTTTCTGCAGCCCGACCGACCGGTGAACGACTGGGAGCTGAACTTCGTGTTGCAGGCCATGATGGTGCCCGGCAACCGCTTCGCCTGGATGGAAGTCATTCTTTACGAGGCATCGCAGAACAACGATGCGTCGCTGGCTGGCTTGATTTACGACGACGCCACCGGCAATCAGGGGGACGGCACTTACGTGGCCGGCAGTGGCGGCACGTTGCGCGCGATCCACTGTCTCGACTCCAGGTGGTCGCAGCTGCTGCCCAATGCCGACGCGGCTCGAGCATTTACGGTGGCTTTTAAAGCGATCTCGCCGCATTTCGGCGAAGCCGGATTTGTCCAGGGGGACCAATGGTGCTTCGGGTACCCGGTTGCGCCGATCGAAGCAGCGCCGGTGAACACGCAGGTAGCTGCTGGAATACCGCCGGTGCTCGTGATTGGCGGCACGCTGGACAAGAACACGCCATTCAAATGGGCGCAAAATGTCGCTGCGCGCATTCCCAACAGCCGCCTCATCGTGCGCAACGGCCCGGGACACGGCAGCCTCAGCAAGTCCCGTTGCGTTCAGCAGATCGTCGCAGACTATCTGGCACACGGTACCGTGCCCGTTAACGGCACCCAGTGCCCGACGGATCCGGACTTGTATCCGCCAGTGCCGGCTCCCGACCTGACGCAGGCGCAGGGAAACGGACGGTCGCATGTGAATCTCGTGCACGGCAAAGCGAAGACACTACTAGACCCTCAAGAGTGATCTTCTCGTGGTCAGAGGCGCTTCAGGGACGAAGCGCCTTCGCAAATGAAGCACACGAGGAACAGCGGCACCGCGAACGACTGCCGGCGCAGTGTGCTAGTGATAGGCTGGCGGGTATCCGTCATCAGGACGCCCATAGCGCTCCTGCAGCTGCAGCCGACGGGACGGCGTAGTCTGTTCGACGCCGCCGACGATGACATTCCTCGTATAGGACTGCGCCTCCAGCGGGTCGCCGCTCCACACGACGACATCCGCGTCCTTACCGACTTCGAGCGAGCCGGTGCGATTCGCAATGCCCCAGATCCGCGCCGGGTTGAGGGTGATCGCACGCAGCGCTTCGTCGCGTGACAGGCCGTATGCGACGGCTACGCCTGCGTTCAACCGGATCGGACGCAGGCTGTTGAAGTTGCGCGAGCCCTTGATCGCAATCGTCACGCCGGCGCGCTGCAAGCGTGCCGCGTTGTCCAGCCGCGCCGCCAGCACTTCGAACGAGCGCGGCAGATCGTCCTGCGGATCGATCAGCACGGGAACTTTCGCGGCCGCGATTTCGTCGGCAACCAGCCAGGCCTCCTGTGCGTCTTCGAGGATCAGGCGCAGGTTCTCTTCGCGTGCCAGCGCGAGCGCCTGGCGAATATCGGCGGCGCGGCTGACACGAACGAGCAGCGGCGTGCGTCCCTCGACGACCGGGATGAGCGCTTCCAGATCGAACGTCGGCAGGCCGTAGGTTCGTGTCGCGCCGCGATCGTAGCTCGCGCGAAAGCGCGCATAGTGGCGCGCATCAGCCAGCGCGGCCTTCACGAGGATGATCGAGGCTGCGCGCGATCCTCCGCCATGCTGCGCTCCGGCCTGACCGAGATCCAATGTCATCGCGATCCTCGCACGCATGACCGGCAGCGGGCTCGCGTCGAGGCGCAGCATCGCCGCCTGGCCCGCGAATAGCGCGTTGTAGGCGCCTGCGTTTTCGCCGCCGCCCTGCAGCGCCGCGTGTTCCTCCTCGTCATCGAACGGCTCGGCTGTGCCCACCAGCGGCGAGAGGACGGCATGCGTAACGCCACTCTCGCGCGCCACGGGAATCTGCGGCGACCATGCATTCACGCCATATTGCACGTCGAAGGCGGCGCTGATGCGCGTGCCGCCGGCGTCGTCTCGCGTCTCTGCGAGCTGATTGATCTCCGCGATAGCCAGGTTGGTGGAGCACGCGATCAGCCCCGGCGTCACGGTTCCGCCGTGCGCATCGATGATGCGCGCACCTCGCGGCACATCCACTGCGGCGCCGCCCAGCGCGACGATGCGCCCGTTTGCCATCAGCAGGGTGCCGGACTCGATCGTTCCCCGAGTAATGGTTTCCAGCCTGGCGTTGATGATCGCCAGCGGGCCTGCGGTTTCGCCGTCGCGCGCCGAGGCGGCATGCGTCAATGCGCTCAGACACGACAGAGCGGCCGCGATGGCCGCATCACGCAACGTCGAATTCATGGATGAAACTCCCCTGCGCCGGGCTGGCCCAGCTCGAAATCCGAACGAGGCTGGAAGCGCCGCTCGTGCCGGTCGTAGACGAGTGCGCCGTCGATGAACACCTGCTCCGCGAGCGTGTAGCTGCTGAACGGATCGCCGCTCCAAAGCACCACGTCTGCCATCTTGCTGCGCTCGAGCGTGCCAGTCTGCTCTGCGATTCCCAGTGCTCGCGCGGGGTTCGCAGTGATCCATGCGATCGCCTGCGCGCGCGTGACTGGAATCCCGGCGCGAGCGCCCGCCCCCATCGCGATGGCTGTTTCCTGATTGAGCCGCTGGATGAGCGTCGTGTCGTCGGAGTGAATCACGACACAGGCGCCTGCACGCTGCAGCAGCGCGGCGTTCGCTCCGATGCCGTCGATCGCCTCCATCTTGGTGCCGCTGCGCTCCGCCCAGATCGCCGAGCACACGCCGCGTTTCGCCAGGAGCGGTGCGACCTTGTAGGCCTCGACCGCGTGATGAAACATCGTGATGCGGTAGCCGAACTCATCGGCGACATCGAGCATCGTCGCCATCTCGTCGGCGCGGTAGCAGTGGTTCTGCACCAGAATGCGCCCGGCCAGCACGCCGGCGAGCGTGTCGAGCCCGAAATCGCGGTCTGGCGGGTCCGCGGACTCGCCGTCCGCAAGCTTCGCGCGATACACGTCCCACTTGTGGGCGTAGCGGACCGCGTCGAGCCACCCCTTGCGGTAGCCGAGCACGTTTCCCATGTTGGTCATGGGGGAGATGCCCTTGGTGCCGTAGGTCCGTTTCGGATTCTCGCCGCACGCCATCTTCAGACTGTACGGCGCACCGGGAAATTTCATCGCAGCGGTCGTCACGGCCGGCACGTTCTTCACCGTCACGGACCGCCCGCCGAACAGGTTGGCGGAACCAGGCAGGATCAGCAGCGTCGTGACGCCGCCGGCACGTGCCCGCTGAAACGCGGGGTCCTGCGGCCAGATCGAATGCTCGGCCCAGACGCCGGCCGTGTTCGGATTGGTCCACTCGTTGCCGTCCTGGCGCGAGGCGACGCCCGGCGAGGGATACACGCCGAGATGAGAGTGAGCGTCGATGATTCCCGGCGTCACCCACTTGCCGCGTCCGTCGATCACACGTGCGCCCAGCGGTACTGCTGTCGACGCGTCGCCCACGGCGGCAATACGGCCGTCCACCATGACGACGGTGCCATCATCGATCTGCTCACCTGTGGCGGTGAGCACGGTCGCATGCACGATAGCCGTAGCCTGCGCCGGCAACGGCCGATAAGTGCTCGGGTAGGGATTGTCGTCGGTGCCGGGATCGAGCGGACCGGGCAATGGCACAGCGACCTTGTTATCTGACGCCTTCATCTCGCCGGGTGGCGCAGGCGTCGCAGAGCATGCGGCCAGGGCGGCAGCGGCGAGCAAGACAGCAGCGCGATGCATGAGTCGTCTTTTCATGACTGACAGGCCTTGATCATTCGGTCGAGGATGCGATCGAGAATGTCCTGCGAGGTTGCGAAGTTGAGGCGCACGAAGCCGTGTCCCGGCTCGCCGAACTCCGATCCTGGAGACAGTGCGACCCGCGCGCGCTTCAGAAAGAACTCGGCCGGGTCGCCCAGATCGAGCTCGCGGCAATCGAGCCACGCCAGATACCCAGCGTCCGGCGGCATGCACCGCATCGCCGGCAGCTCTTCGCTAAGGCGCCGCACGAGGTGATCACGCATCTGCTTCAGGTGTTCGACGCATGCAGTCAGCCACGCTTCGCCTGCCTCACTCCACGCTGCCAGCGCGGCGCGTACGCCGAGCGTCGAAAACGTGGTCCAGCGCTGTGACGGCAATGCAGAGAGCTGTTGGCGCAATGCTGCGCTCTGCGCCACGCACACCGCGCAACGCAGACCGGCGACATTGAACGCCTTGCTGGCTGAATTGAGCGTCACTGTGCGTGACGCGGTCTGCGCGCTCAGGCTTGCGAAGGGAATATGGTGGTGGCCCGGATGAACGAGATCGGCGTGGATCTCGTCACTGACCACATCCAGCTCATAGTCGGCGGCGAGCGCGGCCAGTCGCATCAGCCCGGCGCGCGTGAAGCAGCGTCCGGTCGGATTGTGCGGGTTGCACAGGATGAGCAAGCGCGGGCGCGACTGGCTGATTGCCGCTTCGAGCGCCGCGAAGTCGATCGACGCACCGACGCTGGCGCAAGCCACGACGCGCCGTCCGCTGTTGGCAATGCAGTGCAGAATCGGCGGGTAGATCGGTGTCTGCACCAGCACACCGTCACCGCGCGAGGTCAGCGCCTCGATGCAGTTGGACAGGCCGCTCACGACATCAGGCATCACCCTGACCGCAGCGGCCTCTACTTTCCATTGCCAGCGGTGCAGCGCCCAGGCCGAGAACACTTCGCCGATGCCGCTGCGGTCGGCCGTGGGACCGTAGCCCAGATCGCCTTCTTCAATAGCCATGCGCAGCGCGTCGCGAATGATCGGCGCAGGCAGCATGTCCATGTCCGCGATCCACGCCGGCAGTACGTCGGAGCGATGCGTCGACCACTTGCGGCCGCGATGCCGCCGCAATACCTCCAGCGAAGGGAATTCCACGCGCGACCCGCTCATGCAGGCCGACCCCACAGGCGCGCCCGCTGCCGTCGCAATCCTTCGACGACGCCCAGCAGGATGATCGAAGTGAGGACCAGTAGCGTCGCAGCTGCGGTGATGGCCGGACTGATGTGGTCACGCACGCCTTCGAACATCTTCAACGGCAACGTCTTCTGCTCCACGCCGGCCAGCAGCATCGCGACGACGATCTCATCGAACGACGTGGTGAATGCGAAGATCGCCGCCGCCAGCATGCCGGGAGCGATCATCGGCAGCAGCACCCTGCGCACGACCGTCGCTGGACGCGCGCCGAGGCTCGCACCGGCGCGCAGCAGAGTCGCATCGAAACCCTGCAGAGAGGCATGCACGACCAGCACGACGAACGGCGTCGCGAGAACTGTGTGGCCGAGCACCAGTCCCATCACGGTGTGCGCCAGCCCAATCCGCGCATACAGGAAGTAGCTGGCAACCGCGACGATGATCACGGGTACGAACATCGGCGCCAGCAGCAATGCGATCAGCACCGGCTTGAGCGACGAGCTGAGCCGAGTCAGTCCGAGCGCGGCGAGTGCGCCCAGCGGAGTGGCAAGAGCAGTTGTGGCCGCTGCGACCACCATGCTGTTGCGCAGGGAGCTCATCCAGCCCGACGAGCCGATCAGCTCTTCGTACCAGCGCAAGGAGAAGCCGGCGATCGGATAGGCAAGGAACGAGCCGGAGTTGAACGACAGGGGGACGATCGCGAGAATCGGCAGCACCAGGAACGCCAGCACCAATCCGCCGAACACATACAGCGCCATGCGCGCCGCAGGACTCCTGGCCGTATGTGGCAACGCGACGCTCATCAGCGCAGCGCCAGCTCGCGGCGGCCGCTCAGCCGGCTGCAGAACACGAGCAGCAGCGATGTCGTGACCAGCAGCAGCATGCTGAGCGCCGCTGCCATGCCCCAGTTGAGCGTTTGATTGGTGAAGAACGCGATGAAGTAGCTGATCATCTGGTCGCCGGCGCCGCCGACCAGCGCCGGCGTGATGTAGTACCCCAGTGCCAGAACGAAGACTGTCAATGCGCCCGCAGCTGCGCCCGGCAGTGTCTGGGCGAAATACACACGCCAGAAGGCCTGCGCCGGGGTTGCGCCGAGAGAAAGAGCCGCCCGCGTCGTGACAGGCGAAATACGTTTCATCACCGCATATAGCGGCAGCACGAAGTACGGCAGCAAGACATGCGTCAGCGCGATGTAGACGCCTGCACGGTTGTAGATCAGTTGCAGTGGCTCGCTCAGCAGGCCGAGATCCCGCAGCATGCCGTTCATCAGACCCTGGTCCTGGAGCAACACCATCCACGCAGTCGTCCTGACCAGCACCGACGTCCAGAACGGCAGCAGAACCAGCACGAGCAGCGGATGCGCGATGCGCTCCGGCAGACTCGACAACAGGTATGCGAGCGGATAGCCGAGCACCGCGCACAGTGCAGCCACGACAGCGCTGATCCAGAACGTGCGCAGGAATACGCTGATGAACACCCGCTGCCCGGCGGGCGACGCGTGCACGCGGTCGCCGGCATCAAGATGCAGATCGACCGCTGCCAGGACGTAGAAGCTCGTCAACGGTCCCGCCGCCTGGCGGATGACGGCCCACGTCTGGGGAGCCAGCCAGCGTGCATCGATGTTCGCCAGCACATCGATCGGTGCATCGCTGCTCGTCGCTGGCAGCGCTTCCGCGGTGCGCACCAGCAACGTGCGCGAGCCGGGCAATGCGTGATTGAGACGATTGGCAGCCGGGAGCAGCGTGCCGTTGCGGCGCGACGCGGCGAGCTCCTCGACGAACTTCGTAACGATTTCCCTGTCCGGCAGCCCCGAACTTTGCCGCTCGCGCAAGGCCGCGGCCGTAACCGGCCAGGCATCGGGCACTTCGCGATCGGTGAAAGCGCGTGCGAGCAGCACGGCGATCGGCGCGAAGAAGCAGGCGAGCATGAAGATCGCCAGGGGCATGAGCAGCGCCACGGCGAGCAGCCCACGCCGTCGTTCGCTCCGCCGCAGTGCCGCTCGCAGATCCTGTCGCTCTTCGCCGGACGCCATGCTGTCGCTCACGGAAATCGTGACTGTCGCCATAGCGGCCTATTGCGACGCCCACGCATTGAAGCGCTGCGTGAGCGATTCGAGGTTCTCGACCCAGAACTGCGCGTCGAGCTCGACCGCATGCTGCAGGTTCTCGGGATTCGACGGCGTGTCACGCTTGAATTCGGGCTCGAGCTCGGCGATTGCCGCGCGGTTCGACAGCCCGGTCGGGATGAAATGCGCCAAGCGCATCTCGTGCTCGGGCTCCTTCATGTAGCGCAACAGCTGCATCGCCTGCTCGCGGCGCGGGCTGCCCTTCAGGATCACCCAGTAGTCGACCGAATAGATGTTGCCGTCCCACACGACCTTGAAGTTCCGGCCTTCCTCGCGATTCGCGACCAGGAGCCTGCCGGGGCTGGTCATCGAGACCGTCACCTCGCCGGATGCCAGCAGGTCAGGGACCTGCGAGATCGATGACCACCACACCGTGTACGGCTTGATCTCGTCGAGCTTGCGGAACGCGCGGTCGACACCCTCCGGCGTGCGCAGCACCTTGTAGACATCCGCGGGCTCGACGCCATCCGCCATGAGCGCGAACTCGAGTGTGTACTTCGGCGTGCGGCGCAGGCCGCGACGGCCGGGAAAGCGCTGCACGTCCCAGAACTCGGCCCAATTGCGCGGACCTTCCGGCATGCGCGCGGCGTCGTAGCCGAACAGCTGCGACCACACCATCGCGCCGACGCCGCAATCGTTCACCGCAACGTCGAGGTACTGCTCGCGCCCGCCCAGCATCTGCCAATCGATCGGCTCGAACAGTCCCTCTTCGCAACCCATCAGCAGCTCCTCGACCTCGACCTGCACCACGTCCCAATCGTTGGCGCCGCCCTGCACCTTCGTGCGCAGCACGCCGATGCCGCCGTGCCACACGTCCTCGCGCAGCGGCACGCCGGTGTGCACGACAAACGAAGTCCAGTACGCGTCGCGATGTGCGCGCTGCGAGCTGCCGCCCCACCCCACCACAGTCAGCTCTCGTTCCGGTTCATGGCGAACGCAGGATGCGAGTGCACACCCAACGACGAGCAGCAGCGCCAGGCGGATTGGGTTACGCCGACTCATGACGGCGCCCCGACCGCCGATTGCTGTGCGAACGCCGTGCAATGCTCGGCGCTGAAACGAAGGACGGCTGCGTCGCCGCGCTGCAGCTGACCGGCACGCGAGCGGGCACACTTGGCCACCACATGTGTGTCTCCCGGCATCGTGACGCGCACTCGAACGTGATCGCCCTGGTACGAGAGCTCCTCGATGACTCCACGGAGTACATTGGCGCCGGCCGATGTGTCGCCGATCTCGACGTGCTCCGGCCGTACCCAGACAGTCACTCGCTGGCCGCTGGCGCTCGTCCCATTCATGACCGCATGCACAGCGCTTCCGTCCGCGAGCCGCACGACGCAGCGTTCGTGCTCGACCTCTTCGACGACTGCATTGAGCCGGTTGTTCTGGCCGATGAACTGCGCGACGAAAGCGCTCGCCGGCTGCTCGTACAACTCCTGCGGCGTGCCGATCTGCTCGATCGAGCCGGCAGCAAACAATGCGATGCGGTCCGACAGCGCCAGCGCTTCCGACTGGTCGTGAGTCACGTACAGCACCGTCACACCGAGATGCCGCTGGATCTGCTTGATCTCGGTCTGCAGCTGTTCGCGCAGCTGCTTGTCGAGCGCCCCGAGCGGCTCGTCCATCAGGATGACGTCGGGGCCGAAGATCAACGCGCGCGCCAACGCGACGCGCTGCTGCTGGCCGCCGGATAGCTCGCCCGGGCGGCGCTGCTCATAGCCTTCGAGACGCACCAACGCCAGCACCTGCTGCACACGCTCGCCGATCGTACGCGACGCAACTCCACGCACGCGCAGCGGAAATGCCAGATTCTCGGCAACGGTCAGATGCGCAAACAGGGCGTAGTTCTGAAAGACCACGCCCATGTTCCGGCGGTGCGGCGGGATCGGACCGAGCGGCTTGCCGTTCAGGCGCAGCTCGCCCGACGAAGGCTGCTCGAAGCCGGCCAGCATCATGAGCGCCGTGGTCTTGCCGGAGCCGGACGGGCCGAGGAACGTGAGGAATTCGCCGCGCGCGACAGCACACGACAGCCCGGCTACCGCGAGCGTGCTGCCGTCGTACGTCTTGCTGACGTCGCGAAATTCGATGAAAGCTCGCAGTGTCACGCGGCCAGCTGTTTGCGATAAACGTCCGCGAGCCGCCGGATGCCCTGCTCGATCTGGTCGGGTGACGCGAAACTGTACGACAGGCGGATGTGGTTGCAGGGCGAGACTTGCCGGCCGCCGCTGGCGTAGAACCTGCTTCCCGCAATGAGGTTGACGCCGGCCTGTGCCGCGCCCCGCGCCAGCTCGTCGCCGTCGACGCCCGGCGGTAGCGTGAGCCACAGATAGTAGCCGCCGTGCGGCACATCCATGCTCAATTCTGGAAGGTGACTGCGCAGTGCCGCGACCATGCGGTCGCGATGCTCGCGATACGCGCACTGGACGCGCTCGACGTGCGCGGAGAAATGCTCGGAGCTGCAGAAGTCGAGCACCATTCGCTGGATGAGCGGGTTGGAGCCGCCGTCGGATTTCAGCTGCATCAGGCGTGCGATCCAGTCCGCGCGCGCCGCGATCCAGCCGATGCGTAGTCCCGGCGCGATCAGCTTCGAGAACGTGCCGACGTGCAGCACCTCGCCGACCCGCTCGAACGCCTTGAGCGTCGGCAACGACTCGCCCTCGAAGCGCACGCGTCGGTACGGATTGTCCTCGACGATCGCAATGCCGTGACGCTGCGCGCATGCGACGAGTGCCTCGCGTCGCGTCCGCGCCATGGCGACGCCGGTCGGGTTGTGGAAGTCGGCCACGAGGTAGACGAACTTCGGCCACGGCTGGCGCAGCGCGGCGCGCTGCTCGAGCACGCGCTCGAGCTCGTCGACGGCGAGCCCGTGCTCGTCGTGACCGATTTCGATGAACTCGGCACCGAAGCTGCGGAAGATCGGAATGGCGCTGAAGTAGGTCGGCGCGCTGACTACGATCGCATCGCCTTCATCGAGCAACAGCCGGCAGATCAGATCGAGCCCGTGCTTGGCGCCGTTCACGATCAGCACATTCTGCGGCTCCAGCCGGCAGCCGTCCTCGTTCATGTAGCGCGCCAGCCAAGCGCGCAGCGCTGGATGACCCTGCGGCGCGGAGTACTGCAGCGACTCCTCGCGATGCCGCGTCAGCGCAGCGACTGCGAAACGGCTGAGGTCCGGCAGCAGCTGCGGCGAGGCGAAACCCGAATCCAGCGCGATCACGCCGGGTTCAAGCTCTGCGGGGAAATGCGGCGCGGGAAAGCTGGCGGACAGCTCCGCGGCCCGCCGCGCCAAGGGTGATGCAGTCAGCACGATTGCTCCGTGGCGCACAGGTTGCGCCCATGTCGACTACGATGATCGTCAAGGATTTTTCCGCCAGCGTGCGCGGGCCGAGTCATTGCCCGGCAGCCGCCGTCTCGGTGCGTACGACCTTGCCGCTCGCGTCCATGAAACGGATCGCGGCCGTGCCGCCGGGCGCAACTTCGAGCACGAGCCGCGGCTTGCCGGTGGCGTCGTTCACAGCCAGGCGCGCGTAGCCGTCTGGATACCTCGCGACGATCAGGCGGCGCTTCCCGCCGTACAGCGCGCGCAAGCGCTTCAGCTCCATGACCTTCGCCGGGCCTTCGGGCATGGCATCCGCGCGCTCCCAGGCATCCTGATCCGACACGCCATCGGGATAGTCGTTGACAGCGAGCCCCGACCAGAACTCCCCGCCCTCCTCCTCGTGCGTGATCTGCACGACCTGGTCCTGCTCGTAACGGTCGAACGAGATGTGCCCGCCGCCCGTGACCTTGCCATCGAGCTGCTTGCCCTCGAAGATCAGGCCGCCGTTCTCGGTCCCCTCTTCGTTGAAGAACAGCAGCCCCGCGGTCTTGCGATTCGGGTGCGGACGCTCCTTGCCGCGCCAGTACAGACCGGGGAACCGCGCCTTGTTGCTGATGACCATGCGCAGCGTGCCGTCGTCGTCGCGCACATTGATGCGCTGGACGTCGACCTCCTCGTACGCGACTTTCGCCGGGCTGCCGACGGCAACACCGAACGTGACCGCGGCAAGGGCTGTCGTCATGGCCGCACTGCAGGCCAGCAGCAGGCCGTTCGCTGTAATTCTCATACCGGTTACGAGCAGCGGGCCGCTTCGTTCCGCCATGGGGCCACGATGGCGGATAGCCGGTCCTCATTCATCCTCTGCTGCATGCGTAAACCATACTGGCCGGCGGCCGCGCTGCTGTGGATGCTCTCCGTCCTGCTCTGCTCCGTCGCGACCGCCGCGAGCGAGCCCCGCTTCGAGGTGACGTTCCCCCGACAGCTCGAACGCGGTCCGATCACCGGCCGGCTGATTGTCGTGATTGCGAAGCAGGCTGAGCCGGAGCCGCGGTTGCTGCTCGATCTGTTGCGCAGCCCGGCGGCCTTCGGCGTCGACATCGAGGCAGCCCGCGCAGGAACGACGATGATCGTCGACTCCCGTGCTGCGGCGTATCCGCTGAGCGACCTGCGCGAACTGCCGCGTGGCGACTACTACGTGCAGGCTTTGCTGATGCGCTACACGCACGTGCGTCGCTCGGACGGACACGAGCTCTGGGTGCCGCTCTCGCCGACCGGGCTGGTCGCGGCGCACTTCCCCGGCAATCTCTACAGCAAAGTGCAAAAGCTGACGCTGGACGCCGCGCAGCGGTTCGTCGTGCCGATCGAGCTCAGCGAAACGATCGCACCCTATGTCGAAGAGCCGGACACGCAGTGGCTCAAGACGGTACGCATCAAGAGCGAGATCCTGAGCAAGTTCTGGGGCACGCCGATCTACTTCGGCGCACGCGTGCTGCTGCCGCGCGGCTTCGACGATCGCCCGCAGTCGCGCTACCCGGGCATTTACGTGTTCGGCCATGGCACGCCGTTCTTCTTCGACACCAACCCGACAAGCAACACCGACCGCGCCATCGCGCGTGCCCGCAGCGCCAATCTGCAGACCGGCTACGAGTTCTATCAGACCTGGATCCGCGACGACTTCCCGCGCGTCGTCGGCATCTGCCCGATCATCCCGAGCCCGTACAACTCCGAGTCGTACGCCGTGAACTCAGCGAACAACGGCCCGTGGGGCGACGCGATCACGCGCGAGCTGATGCCCTACCTGGAAAAAAAGTTCCGGCTGATCTCGCAGCCGCACGCCCGCATCGTCGAAGGCGCCTCCACCGGCGGCTGGGAAGCACTCGCGATGCAGCTCAATTACCCGGACCTGATCGGCGGCGCATGGGTCTTCAATCCCGATCCGATCGACTTCAGTCGCTATCAGCTGAATGACATCTACCGCGACGAGAACATGTTCAGCGTGGCGACTTCCGCATGGACCAGCACCGAGCGCCCGATGAAGCGCAGCACTGAAGGCCAGGTGCTGTGGACAATGCGCCAGATTGCGCAGTTCGAAGCAATGCTCGGCTCGCGCGGTCGCTCCCACTATCAGCTCGACATATGGCAGGCAACGCACGGTCCGGCGGGCGCCGACGGCTATCCGGTGCCCCTGTTCGACAAGAAGACTGGCGCTATCGACAAGAACGTGGTCGCGTACATGCGCGAGAACGGCTACGATCTGACCGAGTACACGCGGCGCAACTGGGCTGTGCTCGGGCCGAAGCTCAACGGCAAGCTCAACTTCTTCGCCGGCGAGCAGGACGACTTCTTCCTCAACCTCGGCGTGTACAACTTCCAGGACATGCTGCGCGAGCGCCAGGATCCGCCGGCAGTTGCGCGCTTCGAGTATGGCCGGCCGAAGAAGGGCCACAACTGGCATCTCACCGACTTCTCGGAGATGGTGCGGGAGATGGCCGCGCACATCCGGCGCACGGCGCCCGCGGACGAGGATGCGCAGCAGTGGAACTACTGAGAAGGTTTCCGGTCAGCCGGCGCGCAGCGCCGCTTCGAAATCGGCCGCTGCCTGGTCGCCCGCCACACCGCGCAGCGCATCGAGGAACTCCTGAGTCTTGCGTGGCGGATGCCGGCTCAGCTTCACGAGCACGACGTCGAGCCGCTCGCGGCCGATCTGCTGCTCGAGGTCTTTCAGCAGGAGCGGCGTCTTCGTGTACAGCACCAGTCGGCTCGCGCGTCCATGGCCGAGCACCGGTCCCGCATCCTTGATCGCCTCGCGCGCCTTTTGCAGATCCGTGTAAAGCTTCTCGGTGCCGAACGTCGCCTCGATGTAACGCCACGAAGCATATTGCGCGATCGATTCGGCAAGCCAATAGTCTTCGCTGAACGGATCCGCCGGCGACCACCACGCGTGCGCGAATTCGTGCGCCACTGTCGCCGCACGGCTGAGCTCGTTCAGCTCCGACGGCGGCTCGCCTGGCTTCTTGCCATCCGCGATGATCGTGTAGCCGACTCGCGCATACGCACCGCCGACACCGCGCGGCACCACCGCGAGCCGGATGGGGCCGCCCGGCAGTGGCCCGAACCACTGCTGATGGAAGTGCGCGGCCGCAAGCGAGTGCTTGCGCAGCACCTGCACCAATGGATCCGCAAGGTCGCGTGCATAGAACTCGATCCCCGGCTCCTGCACAACCTTCAACCCACGCACCGCGACCCATGCGAAATCGAAGTCGCCGACGCTGCGGTGTACATACACGCGATCGCCCTCGTGCCGCACGTCGCCCTGCGCGACGACGACCATGTCCGGCGCGATGCCCTGCAGCTCCGCATCGACCGTGAAGCGCCGGTTGAGCTCGCTGACATACGGCAGCCACATCAACTCGAGCGCCATTTCGATTGCATCGGGCGTATAGCCGAGCCGGTCCTGCTTCTCGTTCGCGAAAATCGGCCCGCTGTAGCGGAAGCGAACGGTCACTTGGCGAGCTTGCGCGGCCGTCGCATCGTCGAAACGCACGTGTATGCCGTGCAACCCATCGAGCGGCTGGTCCGTCGGCTCGACGCGCACCTCGGCACGCGGCGACGTCTCGACCGGCTGCAGCGCGAATCGCCGGCCAAGAATGAAGTCGCCTTCCATGAACGTCCCCGGCGGCAGCGTGAGCGTCACGTCGGCGGTCAGTTCGCCACCGGGCGCGATGCTCGCCAGCACCTTGTAGTGCGGCAGGCTGCCCGCACCCACCCCGCCTCGCACAGGCGACTCGGCGCAGGACGCCAACACCAGCAGCAACAACAACGATCCAGCGCGCATCATTCCCACACCTCGTTGAACACGCGAGCGAAGTTGCTCCCCAGCAGCTTGCAGATGCGGCCGTGCGACCAGCCGCGGGCAGACAGGTCCTCCGCGAGCCGCTGCATGCGACGCGGCTCGTTGTAGTCGAGCACGAGCTGGTACGCGTCCGGTCCTTCGCCCGGCGCGGCGATGCCTTGCTTCACGCGACTTTCATAGTCTTCGCGGAGCGACTCGCGATACGCGTCGTCAATCACCCTGGCCGACACCATGCCGTCGGTGCCGAGCCCGACATGATCCTCACCGCAGACGTTCACAGCATGCTCGAGGTGCCGGATCAGGTCTTCCTTGCGAGCCGCGCCCCGCTCGACCAGAAACGGCATGAAATAGATGCCGACGACGCCGCCCTTGGCAGCGAGCGCGCGCAGCTCCGCGTCATAGACGTTGCGCGGATGGTCGTTGAGGCTCCGGCAGCCAGTGTGACTGATGACCGGCGGCGCCTTCGCCTCGGCGATGGCCTCGGCAATCGTGCGCTGGCCGGCGTGACTGAGATCCATCACGACACCTGCGCGGCCCAGCTCGGCGACCAGGTCGCGACCGAGGTTGCTCAGGCCGGCATTGCCGCGCTCCAGACAGCCGTCGCCGACCAGATTGCGCACGTTGTAGGTCATTTGCATCTGGCGCAGCCCCAGCGAATGCAGCAGCGCGACTCGCGTCAGGTCGTTCTCCAGGAGCGAAGTGTCCTGCACGTTGTAGATGAGTCCGAGCCGCCCGGTCTTCTTGGCAGTCCCGAGGTCAGCGGCGGTGCGCACGCGCAGCAGCACATCCGGCGCGGCGGCGACCTTCTCGTCGAAGATCGCGACCCGTTGCAGCGCCTTGCTCAGTCGATCGCCGTTGCTGCCGACGCTGAGCGTCATGCTGACCGCCGTCACACCCGAAGCATGTAGATCGCGCAGTAGACGCTCCGACGGCGGTGCTTCCAGCGCCGTCCCGTCAGGATCGCCGATCGTGCCCATGGCATCGATGACCAGCGCCTGCTCGTAATCAGCGGCGCTGAACGTGCGGCGTTCGGCCAGCGCGCGCGCCATCACAGCGAGCGTCAAGCCGGCCGAGCCGCAAGCGAGGAAACTTCGCCGGTCCAGCATCGGCAACCTATGGCGTGAGCGTGCGCACGACCTTGCCGGTGGCATCCAGGAACTGGATCGCGGCAGCACCTTCCGCCGTCACTTCCAGCTTCAGTCGCGGCTTGCCTGCGCCGTCGTGCAGAACCAGGCCGGAGCTGCGGTCGCGCCAGCGGCCGATCTGAACGCGCGTCTGCGCGCCGAACGTGCCGCCCGCGATGAGATTTTTCATGGCGTCGTCGCGCGCCGCGCCGGCCGGCATCGCGGTCACCGCGGCCATGCCCGCGAAATCCATCGGCTGGTCCGGCCGATCGCTGACGATGAACGCCGCGAACCGCGAATCCTGTTCTTCACCCTGCGTGATCTGGATGACCTGGTCCTGCTGGTAGCGATCGAACGACAGGTGGCCGCTGCTGCTCACCTTGCCGTCACGCTTGCTGCCGTCGAAGGTGAGACCGCCGTTCTCGGTGCCTTCCTCGTTGAAGAACAGCATGCCCGCGGTGCGGCGGTTGGGATGCGGCTGCTCCTTGCCCTTGACGATGATGCCCGGGAAACGCTGCGTGTTGCTGATCACCAGGCGCAGGGTGCCGTCCTCTTCGCGCACATTGATGCGCTTCACGTCGATCTCGTCGAAGGCGACCTTGTTCTGCGCGCCGATCGCCTGGGTCACGACTACGCCAGCCGTGATGGTGCTGACGAGCAGCGCATACGCGAGCAGGAAGCGGTTGATTCGGGACTGCATGCTGAGAACCTCGGATGGGGTCGGGCGACTACGGCCCGGCGTCGTTGCGGTAGACCTCGCCGTGCATCATCACGAAGCGCACGTGCTCCAGTATCGCGACGTCGGCCAGCGGGTCGCCGTCGACCGCGATGACGTCTGCGGGCTTGCCGGGGGTGAGCGAGCCCGCCTCCTTCGTGATGCCGAGGTGATCCGCTGCCGTCACCGTAGCCGCCCGGATTGCGTCGAGCGGTGAGAATCCTGCGCGGACCAGCAGCGCGAATTCCCGCGCGTTGCTGCCATGGCGCGCGAGGCTTGCGTCCGTGCCGAATGCGATCTTGACGCCGCTTGCGTGCGCGCGTTGCGTCGCTCCGATCATCTGCGGACCGACTTCGAGCGCCTTCGTGCGCACCAGCGGTGAGAGGAAGCTGTTGGGGTCATTGGCCCACGTCGTGATCGTGTCGCCAGCGAGCAATGTCGGGACGAGGTACGCGCCGCCCTTCTTGAACAATCGCAGCGACTCATCGTTGAGGAAGGTGCCGTGCTCGATCGAGTCCACGCCTGCCAGCAGCGCGGCGTTGAGGCCATCGGCGCCGTGAGCATGAGCAGTAACGATCCTGCCGAGACTATGGGCCGTCTCGACGATCGCCCGCAGCTCGTCCGCCATGAACTGCCGACCGACACCCTGGTCGATGTCCGCGAGCACGGAGCCCGTCGCGACGATCTTGATCAGGTCCGCGCCGCGGCCGATCTGCTGACGCACGATGCGACGGCAGTCGTCCGCGCCCGAGCACAGGGTAGGCCGGCGAACAGCAGCGGCGACGTCCGGCCGATAACCATGCACGTCGCCGTCGCCGCCGTGCGGACTGATGACGCTGCCCGCCGCCAGCACGCGCGGGCCTGGAATGTCGCCGCGCGCAATGCCGTCACGGAGCGCGAAGATCGCTTCGTTGTCGTCGCCAAGATTGGCGACTGTCGTGAATCCGGCGCGCAGCGTCCTGGCTGCAAAACCGGCGCCGCTGATCGCCCAGTCCGCGGAGGTCCGGGTCACACGGTTCATGGCGTCGTTCGGGCCGTTCTCATGGCACAAGTGAACGTGGCTGTCGATCAGGCCCGGCAGCACGAACAACTTGCTGAGATCCACGACCACGCCGCCGTCCCGCACATAGCCCGGGCGGATCTCCGCGATGCGGCCGTCGCGCACGACGATCGTCTGCTCGATCGCGACGCGACCGGTTGCTGGATCGGCGAGCAGTCGCCCGGCGTGAATCAGCATCGTCGGCGCGGCCAGCGCGAGCTGCGGCACCAGCAGACACGCCTGCACGATCCACCAGATACGAGCCCTCATGACCCGCGGCTCGCACGGATCCAGGCGTCGACGTTCTCTTCGAGCATCGGCAGCGGCAGTGGCCCGCTGCCGAGCACGACGTCGTGAAACATTCTCAGCTCGAACCGCTCGCCCAGCGCCTGCCGTGCCCGCTCCCGCAGCTCGACGATCTTCAGCATGCCGACGGCGTAGGACGTGGCCTGGCCCGGTAGCACGATGTAGCGCTCGACCTCGCGTTGATTGTCGTAATGCGACCCTGGCGTGTTGTCGTCGAAGTACGCGATTCCCTGCTCACGCGTCCAGCGCTTCTCGTGCAGCCCGGTGTCGACCACCAGGCGCGCCGCGCGCATCAGCCCGAGCGACAGGCGGCCAAAATCGTCGTACGGGTCCTGGTAGAAACCCATCTCCTTGGCAAGGGTCTCCGAGTACAGGCCCCAGCCTTCGCTGAACGCGGCCACGCTGTCGAACTTGCGGAAGCGCGGCAGAGCCGGTAGCTCGTACGCGACGGCGGTCTCCACGTGATGACCGGGAATCGTTTCGTGGTACAGCACGACCGGCAGCTGGTAGCGAGGCGCGGCGTGCATGTCGTAGAGATTGACGAAGAAGATGCCGGGACGGGAGCCGTCCTGTGACGGGCCCTGGTAGAACGCCTTCGCCGCAGACTTCTCGCGCCACGGCTCGACCGCACGCACGACGACGTCGGCCTTCGGCGTGATACCCAGCACTTCACTCTGGCGCGCACGCACGGCGTCGAGCAGCCGACGGGTGTCGGCGAGATACTCTTCGCGTCCAGCCGGCGTGTCGGCGTAGTACAGGCGCGGGTTCTCGCGCACGCTGCGGAAGAAGTCCTGCAGCGATCCAGAGAAGCCGACACGCTGCATGATGGCGCGCATCTCCGCATGGATACGCGCTACTTCCTTGAGCCCGAGCTCGTGCAGCTGATCGGGTTGCATCGGCAGCGTGGTGTAGCTTTCGAGCGAATAGCGGTAGTACTCGCGACCGTCGGGCAGCTTCCAGACGCCGGCAACGTCCGTCGCAGACTTCTGCGCCGCGCGCAGGTGCTCGATCAACTGCCGATAGCCCGGACCGAATCCGGTGCGCAGCGCCTGTTCGGCGCGGTTCACCAGCGCGGCCTGTTCGCTTGCCGGCCAACCGGTCGCGGCCACCTTCGTGCGGAAGTCCGCCAGCATCGGGCAATCGGGACCGTCGTCGAACGGACGGCCTTGCACGAGATTGTCGGCTTCGTCGATCGTCAGGTCGTAGACGAAGCGCGGCGGCTGCACGCCGGCGGCCTCCTGGCGCCGCAACTCGACGACCAGCTGTTCGAGCAGCGGCTTCACCCGCTCGAGTCGCGCGATGTAGGCCTCGGCATCACCGCGCTCGGCAATCGGATGGCTGGTCAACAGCGTCGTGGCGATGCGTCGGTGAATGCCGCCCATCTGCGTGACCAGGTAAGCGTGATGGCGCCATTGCAGCCCGCGCAGACCGTCCTGCAGGTTGCGCTCGAACAATCGATAACTGAGCTGCGTGGCCGCATCCAGTCGCGCGAAGTCGAACTGCGCGAGCTCTCGCAGATCGCCGCGCGCCAGCTCTGCGTCCTCGAGCTGCCGCTCTTCGCTGATGTCGTCCCAGCGATCCTGCGCAGTCTTGATTCCCATGCGCGACTGCTGGATCGGGCTGCGCGTCAGGTTGCGCTCGAAAACGCGGTCGAAAAACGCATTGATGCGCTCGCTCTCGGTCGCGGGCGCGGCCTGCGCGAGCGGACCGAGCCCCAGCAACAACGCACAGAGAAACGGCAGGTACTTCACGGTGAGCTGGGTTGGATGACGGCTGCGGAGCGCCCCGGCCTGCCCCGCAGCCGCCAGGGGG
>Ga0075428_100000535_pt1 | contig 38719 bp, 34 predicted proteins | sample RhiMetdeltSRZDD2_FD_75291 | JGI IMG/M metagenome (GOLD analysis project Ga0075428, IMG submission 75291) | Populus rhizosphere microbial communities from Tennessee, USA - Rhizosphere MetaG P. deltoides SRZDD2 | ecosystem: Host-associated > Plants > Roots > Rhizosphere > Soil | place: USA... | reverse complement strand
CCAACCCGATGTGGCAGTGCGCGTCGACCAGGCCCGGGACGATCCAGCCGCCCGCGGAGACCGTGGTGACCTCGCCCGGCGGCCGGTCGACGACCACCCCGTCGTAGACGAACAGGTCGCGGACCTCACCGGCCGGCAGCACCGTCCCCGCGATCCGCAGTGGCTGGCCTGGCGAGGACGGAGGTGTCGGCGTCATGCACTGACCGTAGCCCGCGCGGCGGCGCGAGTGGGACGGTCAGCGGCGGGCGCCGAGGGCGCCGGTGCGGCGCGGACGGCGCGCCGTGGGCTGGACCGCGAGTGGTGCCGAGCCGGAGGCCGGCTGCTGCTGGTCGCCGGCCGGGGTCTCGTCACCGGTCGTCCCTGTGCCACCCGTCGTACCGCCCGTCGGCTCCGGGGACGGGTCCGGCGTCGCGTCGCCGCCACCAGGCGTCGGCGTCGTGCACGGGCCGGGTGTCGGAGTGGGCGTCGGGGTCTCCGTCGGCGTCACCGTCGGGCAGGGCGTCGGCGTGTCGGTCGGGGTCGGCGTCGGCGTTTCGGTCGGCGTCGGGGTCGGCGTCGTCGTCGGCGAAGTGCTCGGCGGCGGCGTCGACGGGGGTGTCGACGGGGGCGTACTCGGCGGCGTGGTGGGCGTCGTCGTACCAGGGCCCGGTGTCGTGGTTGTCTGGGTCGGTGCGGTCGTCGGCTGGACCGGCGAGCTCGTCGGCGTCCGGGTCGGCTGCAGCGTGGTGGCGGGTGCCTGCGGGGGCGACGGCGGACGGGTGATCGGGCGCTGCGACTGGATCGGCCTCGTGGCCGTGAGGTCGGACGTCTCGGTGTCGGGCAGGTGGGTCGGGTCGACGTCACGCTCGACGTTGCCCGTGTCGGTCGTCGCGGGCGGAATCACGCCGGTCCGGTCCGGGATCGTCACCGCGGACTGCGCGTAGGTACGCATCCAGCGAAGCACGATCGCGACGTACTCCATCGAGTGGTTGTAGCGCAGCACGGCCTCGACCAGTCCGCGCGGGTCGCGCAGGTTGGCGCCACCGGCGCACAGGTACTGCCCGGCCGCCGTAGCCGCGTCGTACACGTTGTGCGGGTCGCGGACGCCGTCGGCGTTCCCGTCGGTCTGGAACGCGGCCCAGGTGCCGGGGATGAACTGCATCGGCCCGACCGCGCGGTCCCAGACGGCGTCGCCGTCGAGCCGGCCGCCGTCGGTGTCGCGGATCGTCGCCATACCGGGTCCGCCGTTCAGGACCGGACCCAGGATCCTGCCCCGCGTCGTACCCTTCGCGTCCACCCGGCCGCCGGACGCGTGCGAGGACTCGACCTTGCCGATCCCGGCCAGCAGCGGCCAGGTCAAACCGCAGTTCGGGTGCGACAGCGACAACGCCTGCGCCCCCGCACGGTACGCCGGCAGCACGCTGCTCGGGATGCCCTCCACCGCGCCGCTGCTGCCGATCGGCACCACCGGGCGGCCGTCGATCGCGCCGGTGACGATGACCGGCACCCGGGACGGCTGCTCGGTGCCGAGCCGGCCGCTCACGCCCGGGTAGACCGGGACCTCGTCGCGCAGGTCGTCGAACGCCGAGGACTCGTCACCGTGGGACGGGGAGAGGTACTGGTACCGGGTAACCCCGTCGGCACTGGCGAAGAACACCGCACCAGCAACCACCGGTGCCGCGATCAGTCGCGCGACCCTCTTCTTCAGACGCCAGCTCTCGCGTGTCAAAACCGCGACCAGTCCTCACTCCGGGCGGAAGCCGACGGGGCGTCGCCGGCCATGGGGCCAGATCTTAGTCTTCCGATGACAACGGTGGCCACCCTAAGCGTGTACCGGATTCGGCCAGTTGTGTACGGAGCGTTACTTCTGCTTACCCAGCAGGTCCTTGAGCTCCGCGGGCAGCTCGAAGTCGTCGCCCGCGCCCGGACCGCCTCCGAACGCGGCGGGGAGCTGACCCGGCTCCGCCTGCTGCGGGGCGGACGCGGCCTGGTTCGCCCGCTTGGCGGGGTTGCCGGAGCCACGCTTGGTCTTGTTCTTCTTGGCCTGCTGCTTGGCCTTCCGGCCGCCGCCGGTACCCGGCATCCCCGGCATGCCCGGCATCCCCGGCATCCCCTTGCCGGACGCCATCGCGACCATCATCTTGCGCGCCTCGAAGAAGCGCTCGACCAACCCGCTGACGGTGCTGACGTCGGTACCGGAACCCTTCGCGATCCGGGCCCGGCGGGAGCCGTTGAGGATGTTCGGGTCGTTGCGCTCGGCCGGGGTCATCGAGTGGATGACAGCCTCGATCCGGTCGACCTCGCGCTCGTCGAAGTTCTCCAGCTGGTCCTTGAACTGGCCGGCACCCGGCAGCATGCCGAAGATCTTGGTGATCGGACCCATCTTGCGGACCGACTGCACCTGGGCGAGGAAGTCGTCCAGGGTGAAGTCCTTGCCGCCCTTCTTCTGCAGCTTGGCGGCGGTCTTGGCGGCCTGGTCGGCGTCGAAGGTCTGCTCGGCCTTCTCGATCAGGCTGAGCATGTCGCCCATGCCGAGGATCCGGGACGCCATCCGGTCGGGGTGGAAGACGTCGAAGTCGGTGAGCTTCTCACCGTTCGAGGCGAACATCACCTGGCGGCCGGTGACCTGAGCGATCGACAGCGCGGCACCACCACGGGCGTCGCCGTCCAGCTTGGCCAGTACGACGCCGTCGAAGCCGACACCGTCGAGGAACGCCTGCGCGGTGGTCACCGCGTCCTGGCCGATCATCGCGTCGACGACGAACAAAATCTCGTCCGGCTCGACCGCGTCGCGGATGTCCGCGGCCTGCTTCATCAGCTCCTCGTCGATACCGAGCCGGCCGGCGGTATCGACGATCACCACGCTGTGCTGCTTGGCCCGGGCCTCGTCCATCGCCCGCCGGGCAACGTCGACCGGGTCGCCGACGCCGTTACCCGGCTCGGGCGCGAACACCGGTACGCCGGCCCGCTCACCGACCACCTGAAGCTGGGTCACCGCGTTCGGGCGCTGCAGGTCCGCCGCGACCAGCATCGGGGTCTGGTGCTTGGACTCCTTGAGCCACTTGCCGAGCTTGCCGGCCAGCGTGGTCTTACCGGAGCCCTGCAGACCGGCGAGCATGATCACGGTCGGCGGCCGCTTGGCGAACCGCAGCTCGCGGGTCTCGCCGCCGAGGACCTTGATCAGCTCCTCGTTGACGATCTTGATGACCTGCTGCGCCGGGTTCAGCCCGCCGCGCACCTCGGCGCCACCGGCCCGCTCCTTGACCGCCGCGATGAAGTCCTTCACCACCGGAAGCGCGACGTCGGCCTCGAGCAGCGCGATCCGGATCTCGCGCGCGGTCGCGTCGATGTCGGCGTCGGTCAGCTTGCCTTTGCCGCGCAGGTTCTTGAACGTGGCGGAGAGGCGATCGGAGAGCGTGTCGAACACGGGTGATCCGTTCGGGTCGGGGTACTGCGTGCAACCCCGCGAGTCTACCGGCCGCCGGCGCGTGTCTCCGCCGGAGCGGGGGTACGGCGCGACGGGTCGAGCTTGTCCGGCCCGTTCACGCCCGGGTCGTCGCGCGTCCGGACGTCCTGGCGTAGTGGCGGGCGGACTTCACGGCGCCGCCGCACATCGCCATGCTGCACCAGCGGCGACGGCCGTTCCGGCTCGTGTCGAGGAACACCCAGCCGCACGCCGGGCACTCCCCTACCCGGTCCAGCGGACCGTGCCGCAGCAGTTCCAGGGCCGAGTCGGCGACCGCCCACAGCACCCGGCGCGGGTCGCCGCCCCGTTTCCACTCCAGCCGGTACGGCGCCCTGTCGTCCGCGTGCTCCGGATCGGTGACGAGGGCTGCGTCGGCGAGACCTTCGGCGCAGGTGCCCGTGATCCGGGCCAGGTCCGCCGCGGAAGTGGCCCTGATCACGGGCCGCCCGGCGGCGACGGCGCTGAAGGTCCGGTACACCGCCTCGCGCAGCTCGACCGCCGCACTCACCGTGTCGTCGGCCGGGCGCCGGACGGGCCGGGGCAGGCCGGCGAGAACGGCCCAGCGGCGCAGGCCGTCCGGCTCGGCCAGCCAGTCGTGCCTCGGGTCCGCCCGCTGGTTGACCGAGTTGGCGAAGTCGAGGCACAGCGCGTTGCCGACCAGCTCGGTACTCATACCCGCCATCCTCTCACCGTTCATCAGCGCTTGACTGGTTGAACTGGACTCTGTCACGCTCAACCGATCAAGGCCAGTTGAACGGTTGAGCAAGGGAGCGCCAATGACCAGCGGCTCGCGACGGATCGCCGTACTGGATGCGCCGTCGAACCTCGGGCTCCGGCCGCCCGCGCCGCTGACCGTGCCCGGCTGCTACAAGCTGGCCGGGGCGCTGCGGGACCAGGGCCTGCTGCGCCGGCTGGGCGCCGAGGACGCCGGCTACGTCGTGCCACCGCGATACGAGCGGGGCGAGTGGAAGCCGGGTGACGGTGTGTTCAACGCGCCCGGCATCGCGTCGTACAGCGTGAAGCTCGCCGACCGTGTCGGCGCGTTGCTCGACGGCGGCGCGTTCCCGGTCGTGCTGGGCGGTGAGTGCAGCATCATGCTCGGCCATGCGCTCGCGCTGGCCCGGCGCGGCCGGTACGGAGTGGCGTACCTGGACGGGCACTCCGACTTCCGGCACCTGGGCAACTCCGACCACGTCGGCGCCGCCGGCGGCGAGGCACTCGCGCTGGTCACAGGCCGGGGCCAGCCGGACCTGACCGACCTGGAGGGCCGCGCGCCGTACATCCGGGACCAGGACGCGGCGGTGCTGGGGATCCGCGACGACGACTGGTCGGACGAGCTCCGGGCGGCGGGGATCGAGACCTGGGAGTCGAGCCGGATTCGCGCCGAGGGCGCCGGCGCTGCGGCGGACGCGGTCACGGCACACCTCCAGCGCGACGGCATCGAGGGCTTCTGGGTGCACCTCGACGTCGACATCCTCGACCCGAGCGTGATGCCCGCGGTGGACAGTCCCGACCCCGGCGGCCTGGACGCCGACGAGTTCGTCACGCTGCTGGCGGGTCTGGTGCAGGCACGTGGCTGCGTCGGCATGCATGTCGGCATCTTCGACCCGGACCTCGACCCCGACGGCACGCTCGCGGCGCGCCTCGCCGACCTGCTGGTCGCGGCGATCGGCGCCAGCTCAGCAGCTGCGTGACCAGCGCGACCGTCTGACGGTCACTCCCACACGGCGGGGATGCCGTGCGGTGCGGCCGTGCCGAGCACCCGTCGCTCCCCCGACGGCCACACCTGCAGTACGACGAGGAACTCGCGCGGGCTGTCCGGGCTGCGGCGGCCCGGCTCGAGCGACAGGTGCGCGAACGGTGCCGCGGCGGTCGCCAGCGCCGCCAGTGCCGCGATCGCCTGCTCGGCCGCGGCCTTGCCCTCCGCGGACAGGTACTGCCACATGATCGAGTGCCAGGCCACTGTCACCGCACCCTCGGCGAGCACCAGCCCGCGCAGGAACGCCGCCGCGTCCTGCCGCCGTACCGGGGCCGGCACCTCGCGGGCGATCTCCAGCGCGCCGCGCAGCCGGGCCAGCCGGTCGGCCATGTCCGGCCAGACGTACGACATCAGCGTCAGCCCGCCGTCCGGCGTGGTCGGGTCCAGCGGCTCGATGTCGGCACCGGCCCGCTCCACGATCTGCACAGGCCACGGCGTGAGAGGTACGCCCAGCCAGGCCCGGTCCAGCCGCACCGGACTGTCCTCGGGCCCGAACCTCGCGCCGTCCGTTCCGCTGTAGTGGAAGTGGTCAGCCCGCAGGTTCAGCCCGGCACTGGCGCCGAACTCGAACAGCCGGACCGGCAGCCGCAGCGCGGCCGGCAGCCGCAGCAGCCCGCCCATCAGCGCGGCCGCCCGGCCCACCTCGTTGGTCTGCGGGTGCCGCTCCAGCCAGACCCGGATCTCCTCGCGGTGCGACTCCAGCACCTGCTGGAACGCGTCCCAGCCGAGCACCGGGTCCCACTCGCCGCCCACGCTCGGGTAGAAGGCGGCCAGCTCGGGCACGGCGCCGGACAGCACCAGCCGGTGCACGCTGCCCAGGAGCCGCAGCGCCAGCGCCGACGGGCCCGGGTCGTCCTCGTGGCCGCGCAGCACCGGCACCGACTGCCCGCCCAGCTCGTTGTCCTCGGCAACCAGCCGGAGCAGCTCGCCGTACATCGGCGAGCCCAGCTCGTCACAAGCCCGCGCCTGCTCCCGGATCAGCTCGGTCATCCGCACCCACCGACCATAGGCCGCGCCGATATCGGCGTCGCTCTTCGTAGCGAAGCACTCCCCTCCGTAGCTGCTTGGGCGTAACCTCTTCTGCATTGTCATGACTGTTACTGGGGGTGGGGATTGAGATGGCAGAGGAGACATGGCATGAAGCACGGCTGATCCCGACATCTGGGATCAACGGCGCCGAGGAACAGGAGCGCCGAGCCACCTCGGCGCTGCTGGCCGTGATGTCGGCGGTGCGCGAGTTCGGACGCGCACTGACCAAGCCACTCGGCGCGCCTGGTGGCGCTGTGGAGACCTACATCGAGGTGCCGTTCATGCTCGCTGAGAAGCGGCTGTACCCGGACGGACTGGTCAGAGTCAGCCGAGGAGGGAGGGTGTGGACCGCTCTCGTTGAGGTCAAGACGGGTGCCAACAGGCTCGAGTCCGAACAACTCGAGGCGTACCTAACCATCGCCCGTGAGCACGGCTACGACGCCGTACTCACCATTTCGAACGAGATACCGGCGGTACCGGGCCAACATCCAACGAAGGTCGACAAGCGCAAACTGACGAAGGTCGCCCTCCACCACCTTTCATGGACCGAGGTCCTTGCAGAGGCAACCATGCAGAAGGAATTCCGCGGAATCGCGGATCCGGACCAGGCGTGGATACTCGGCGAGCTGATTCGCTACCTCGAGCATCCGCGGTCGGGGGCGTTGGAGTTCGACGACATGGGCGAGACCTGGGTCGCCGTTCGAGAGGCGGTCGCCGCAGGAACCCTCAGGCAGAACGACAAGGGCGTGACCGAGGTGGCTGCGCGCTTCGACGCGCTGCTGAGGTTCGCGAGCCTGCGGCTGGGACGCCAGCTCGGAGCCGAGGCGGCGACGGTGATCTCGCGACGCGAGCTCGCAGAGCCAGCACTTCGAACGCAGGCGCTGGTCGCCGAGCTGTGCCAGCACGGTGCCCTCCGGGGCGCCATCCGCATTCCAGACACCGTGGGTCCTCTCACCGTCGTGGCCGATCTACGCGCCGGCCAGATCACTTGCGTGGTCGAAGTCGATGCGCCGCGCGATGGTCGTCCGACGACGCGGATCAACTGGCTGATTCGACAGTTGAAGGCCGCGCCGGACTCGGTCCGCATCGAGGTCGTCGCCGCGCACGCTCGCGGTGCGGGTGCCGCCGAGCTGCTGCGCGATGCGCGAGAGAACCCGGCGAAGCTGTTGGGGAATCCGGCGAAGGAGCCGCGGTTGTTCCGTGTTGCCCTGACAACACCGATGGGCACCAAGCGAGGTCGTGGCCGCGGGAGCTTCATCGACTCCGTCCTCCGAGCGATCGACGACTTCTACGCGAACGTGATGCAGAACCTGAAGTCGTGGACTGCGGCACCGCCGCGGTTGCGTCAGTCCGAAGCTGAGGGGGTCGCCACCGAGCAACAGCAGGCGCCGGCCCTGGTCTCCACAGCACTGTCGTCCCAGGACGGCTCAGTGCCAGCAGACGCACCTGCGGAGGTCCACATAGTCGCGCCGGATCCGGACGACATCGGCGCAGCCGACCAGGACCTGGTGTCCGACGACAGGCAAGTACTTGTTCACGGTTCCCAAGACGTGGCCGGACCTTAGGGGTCAGGTGCGGGTGATGCGCTCCCGGACGTTCTTGGCGACGGTGCCGGCGTGCTCGGCGTCGAGGACCGAGCCGTCGGGGTCGGTCAGGTAGAAGACGTCGACGCACTCGGCGCCGAGCGTGCTGACGTGGGCTGACCGGACGTCGGCACCGGCTGCGGCGATCGCCGCGCAGACGTCGTAGACCAGGCCGGGCCGGTCGTGCGCCCGGACCTGTAGCACGGTCGCGCTGTCGGACGCGTCCGGCAGCAGGTCGACCCGGGCGGACAAGGTCCGGGTGACGGCGGAGGCGTCCCGCGCGGCCAGGCGTCGTACCAGGTCGGTGTCGTCGCGCAGCGCCACTCCGAGTCGTTCCCGCAGCCGAACCGGGTCGGGCGGCTGACCGCCGACCAGCCATTGCGACAGGCCGAACCGGCCCGCGGAGGTGACCGACGCGGACCGGATCCGCAGCCGCTCCACCGCGAGTACGCCGGCCACCGTCGCCAGCGCGCCGATCCGGTCCGGGACCGCCACCACCAGCTGGGTCTCGCCGTGCTCGGCACCGACCTCGACCCCGATCTCGCCGACCCCGTCGACCGGCTGCAGCGGCGGCGTCTCCACCGCCGCCGACTCGGCCCACTGCGCTGCGCCACCTCCGCCGAGCTGGGCCCGGACCCGCCGCGCCAGGTCGGCGACCAGCCGCAGTCGCCAGGCGCTGGACGCGACCGGACCGGCGGCACGGGCATCGGCGTACGCGAGCGCCTCCAGCAGGTCCAGCGTCTCGGCATCGCCGACCAGGCTCGCCACCAGCTCGATGGTCGACGGGTCGTCCAGGTCACGCCGGGTCGCGGTCTCCGACAACAGCAGGTGGTGCAGCACCAGCCGCTCGACGGTGTCCACATCGGCGGGCGTGAAACCCCAGCGCTCGCAGGTGGTCCGGGCGATACCGGCTCCGCTGACCGCATGGTCGTCGCCGGCCGCCTTGCCGAGGTCGTGCAGCAGCGCCCCGACGAGCAGCAGGTCGGGGCGTCGTACGTCACGCAGCGACCGGACCGTCTCCACGCAGGTTTCCAGCAGGTGCCGGTCGACGGTGAAGCGGTGCACCGGCGACTGCGGTGGCCGGAACCGGATCGGCGCCCACTCGGGCAGGATCCGGTCCACGTACCCGGCCTGGTCCAGCGCCTCCCACACCTCCAGCAGGCCGTTGCCGGCACCGAGCGCCGCGCAGAGCAGCCGGCGGGCCTCGGCGGGCCATGGCTCCGGCAGCTGTGCGCCCTCCCTGACCAGCCGGGCGCAGACCGTGGGCGACAGGCCCAGACCGCGCTGGGCCGCCACCGCCGCCGCCCGCAACGCCAGCAGCGGGTCGCGGGCAGGACGCGCGGACGGCAGCAGCACCACCTCGCCCTCGTGCTCTGCGACGCCGTCGTCGATGGCCAGCAGCAACGGTCCGCCCGCGGACCGGCGCCTGGACCGCGGTGGTCGGGTGGCCAGGCTCTCGACCCGGCGCCAGGAAACGTCGCAGACGTGCGCGAGCGCGCGACCACTCGCGTACACGTGCCGCAGCAGCGCATCCCGGCCACCGAGCCCGAGACCGTGCGCGACGTCCCGGGCGACGTCGGCGACCAGCCGGTCGGTGGCCCGCCCGGTCGCGTCGTGCAGCTCGTCGCGGACGTCGAGCAGCTCGCGCCGGGCCCGCTCCACCACCGGGTGCGGTACGTCCACCAGCCAGGAGGCGACCAGCGCGCGCAGCACGACCGCGTCCCGCAGGCCGCCGTACGCCTCCTTGAGGTCCGGCTCGGCCAGGTGCGCGAGCTCGCCCACCGTGCGGGCGCGTTCCCGGCACGCCTCGGCGAGTTCGGGCAACCGGGTCCGCGCACCGCGTCGCCAGTCCGCCATCAGCACCGACCGCAGCCGCAGCGTCAGCGCCGGGTCGCCGGCGACGTGCCGCGCGTCCAGCAGCCCGAGCGCGACCCGGACGTCGTCACCCGCCGCGGCCCTCGCCTCGTCCACGGTCCGGACGCTGTGGTCAAGCCGGGTCCGCGCGTCCCACAGCGGGTACCAGATCTGCCGCGCGACCTCGTCGACGCGGTCGCACCCGTCGGTGTGCACCAGCATCACGTCGAGATCGCTGTACGGCGACAGCTCGCGCCGGCCGTACCCACCGACCGCGACCAGGGCGATGCCCTCGGTGCTCGCACCGAGGGCATCACTCGCGTTGGTGAGCAGCAGCTGGAGCAGCTCGTCGGCCTCCTCGGACCGCTCCCGCCGCCGCTCGGCGCGCGGCCTAGAGGGCGTCCGCGTCACGCTCACCGGTCCGGACCCGGACGATGGTCTCGACCGGGACCACCCAGACCTTCCCGTCGCCGATCCGTCCGGTCTGCGCGGCCTTCACCAGCAGGGTCACCACGTCGTCCGCGTCGCCGTCCTCGACGACGATCTCCAGCCGGACCTTCGGCACCAGGTCCACCTCGTACTCGGCGCCGCGGTACACCTCGGTGTGGCCCTTCTGCCGGCCGTAGCCGCTGGCCTCGCTGACCGTCATCCCGGTCACCCCGAACGTCTCCAGCGCCGACCGGACGTCGTCCAGCTTGTGCGGCTTGACGACCGCGGTCACGAGCTTCATGCGTTCGCCCCTTCCTTCTCAGTCGTCTCGGTCGTCTGTGCTGGCTTACCGGACTGCGCGTTCAGCTCCGGCCGCTGTACGGCGCCGCGCAGGCCCGAGGTGAGCAGCTCGTACGCCGTCTCCGCGTGCTCGACCTGGTCCACACCGGTGACCTCGTCGTCCTCCTTCACCCGGAAGCCGATCGTGACATCGATCAGCTTGGCGAGCAGGAAGGCCACCGTGAAGGAGTAAACCGCCACGGCGACGCTCGCAACCGCCTGCCGCCACAGCTGGTCGACACCGCCACCGTAGAACAGGCCGTTCACCCCGGTCGGCGCCGCGTCGCTGGCGAGGAAGCCGATCGCCAGCGAACCGAACAGGCCGCCGACCAGGTGGACGCCGACCACGTCGAGCGAGTCGTCGTACCCGAGCTTGTACTTCAGCGAGACCGCGAAGCAGCAGATCGCACCAGCGAGCAGGCCGAGGAAGATCGCGCCTACGGGCGTCACCGAGGCGCAGGACGGCGTGATCGCGACCAGGCCGGCAACCGCACCGGAGGCCAGGCCGAGCGTCGTCGCCTTGCCGTTCCGGATCCGCTCTACGATCAGCCAGCCGATCACCGCGGCGGCGGTGGCGATCTGGGTGTTCATGAACGCGACCGCGGCGGTCGTACCGGCAGACAGCGCCGAGCCCGCGTTGAAGCCGAACCAGCCGAACCACAGCAGCCCGGCGCCGAGCAGCACCAGCGGTAGGCTGTGCGGCCGCATCGGGTCCTTGCGCCAGCCGATCCGGCGGCCGAGTACCAGGGCCAGCGCCAGCGCGGCGGCACCGGCGTTCACGTGCACCGCGGTACCGCCCGCGAAGTCGATCGCCTTCAGCTTGTCGCCGATCCAGCCGCCGTCACCGTCGTTCAGGAACCACACCGAGTGCGCGACCGGGAAGTACACCAGGCAGGTCCAGCCGACCACGAACGCGATCCAGCCGCGGAAGTTCGCCCTGTCGGCGATCGCGCCGGAGATCAGCGCCGGCGTGATGATCGCGAACATCAGCTGGAAGGCGACGAACGTGAGCGTCGGGATCTGGTTGCCCTCGGCCCCGGTCACCGCATCGGGCGACATCAGGTCCTTCAGGCCGGCGACCGAGAAGTCGCCGATCAGGTGGCCGAAGTCCCCGCCACCGAAGGTCAGCGAGTACCCCACCACCACCCACAAGATGGTGACGACGGCGATGGTGATGGCGCTCATCATCATCATGTTCAGCACGCTCTTCACGCGCACCATGCCGCCGTAGAAGAAGGCCAGGCCCGGTGTCATCAGGAACACCAGGGCGGCGCTGACGAGTACCCAGGCGGTGTCGCCGGCGTTGATCTCCATCGTGAATCCCTCTCGTCGTACGCAGGTCCGGCGCGGGAGGTACGCGTCACGTCGGCGGGACGGCGCCGCTCCGGTACACCACGAACGATGTCGTCGCGGCGTTTCGGTCGATCGCGCCGGATGTTTCGTCCGTGTGACAAACGCGGCCGGATGATGACGTCCCGATGACGAAAGGCCTTTACTCGGGCGGCATCTGGGACGAAACTCTGTAGTCCGGTACAGGGCCGGATCTTTGTCACCCTCGGTCGCCGGGGCCGTGCAGGCGACCGAGCACGAGGGAGGCGGCAATTGCGTACAGAGCCTGCGAGGCGGGGACGACCGCGCGACCCGGATGCCGAGCCCAGGATCCGGGCCTGTGCGGTCGAGCTCCTACTCGAACGTGGGTTCGACAAGATGACCGTCGACGACGTCGCCGACGCGGCGGGCGTCGGGAAGGCGACGATCTACCGGCGCTGGCCGAGCAAGGAACAGCTCGCGTACGACGCCCTCACGCACCTGTTCGACATCGAGGTGCCGGAGCCGGACACCGGGTCGTACGAGGAGGACATTCGCCAGCTCTACCGGCAGGCCGTGGCTCTGGCCGGGACCGATGCCGGCCGGGCGATGATCCGGCTCAGCGTCAGCGAGTCGACCCGGGACCCGAGCGCGGCCACTATCTACCGCGACTTCATCCAGCGGCGGACCGACCGGGCCGCGGAACGGCTGCAGCGCGCGCGGGAGCGCGGCGAACCACTCCGCGACGGCCTCGATCCGGCGATCCTGGTGGAGTGGCTGGCCGGCCTGCTGGTGCTCCGGGTGGTGACCGGGGCATCGATGCCGACCGAGGACGACGTCGATGACCTGGTCCACCTCACCCTGCACGGAGTGCTACGTCACGACGTCAGCTGACCAGGTCGGGGCCGAGGGCAACCGCATCGACGTCCAGCTCGGCCACCCGGGTCACCTGTCCCGTCAGCACGTCCCAGCCCAGGATCCAGTCGTCCCTGCTGGTCCGCGATACCAGCAGCACCGTGTGGTCGTCGTACCAGCCGAGCACCGGGCAGCAGCCCGCCGCGCGCCCGTCGTCGTCGCTGTCCGGCAATACCAGCAGCTTGCCCGGCGCCGCCGGATCCGCCTCGACCACCGCGACGACCTGCGCGCCGGCTCCGGACGACTGCAGCTCGGGGAGCGGCTCCGGCACGAACGACCGGGCCGCGAGCGCCCCGGAGGAGAACGTCGACCCGGTCCACCTCGACACCGGCAGTTCCAGCCGCACCTCGATCTGGCCGCGGCCGTTGACGTCGTACTCGACCATCGCCTCGCCGCCGCGGTCGCTGACCAGTGCCAGCGGTGGCGTCGCCGTCCGCGGGTCCGCCACCTTCGCGACCTGCTCGACCGGCTCCTCCCCCGCCCCCAGCTTCCCGACCACGACCCTGAAGGTGCCACCGTCGCCGCTCGCCAGCAGCCGGTCGCCGGACGGCATCCAGGCGACCTCCTCGATCGTTGCCGACGGCACCGGAATCGTCCGGGCCTCACCGGTGGTGGTGTCCAGTACGACGACCTGGTTCGGCTGCGCGAACGCCACCAGTGAACCCGCGGGCGAGACCGCGGTGGGGTCCAGCGGCGGGCTCTGGTTGCCGGCGGCATTCTTCGTCGGCAGCAGTGCGAGGTCGGACGCCGCCCACCTGCCGCGGGCGCTCAGGATCACCGGCCGGTACCGGACCGGGCCCGGCAGCTGCACCAGCATCACCGCGCCGACCCGGTCGATCGAGCGGAGGCGCAGCGGCCGCATCCGGTCCGGCACCGGGCCGAGGTGGTCGCCGAGCGGGGTCTCTCGGCGGTCCAGCCAGGCCTCGCTGCCCGCCGGCGGCGCCAGCCAGTAGCGCATCCCGGCGATGGTGCCCGCGGACGGCAACGTCCGGGACACCTCCGGCGGCTCGGGCAGCGGTGTCGGCGCCACCTCCTCGCCGTACCGGACCCGCGGCGCGGCCACCGCCGCGGCCACCACGAGGCCGACCAGCGCGACCCCGACCACGAGCGTGGTACGACGCCGCCGGCGCCGGCCGATCACGGTCGCGTCGGCCCAGACCCGGTCCGCGAGGTCCGGCTCGGGCAAGCCCGCGGACGCCTCCTCCAGCAGCACCCGTACATCGTCGTCGGTCCGCATCACGTCTCCTTCGCCCGCAGCTCGGCCTCCGGCCAGTGGGCGACCGCGGCGCGCAGCTTGTTCAGCGCCACGTGCGACTGGCTCTTCACCGTCCCGACGGTCACGCCGAGCTGGTCGGCCGTCTCGGTCTCGGTCAGGTCCTCGAAGTACCGCAGCACCAGCACGGCGCGCTGCCGCGGTGTCAGCGCCATCAGCGCGCGCTGTACGTCGACCCGTAGCAGCGTCGGGGTGTCCGGGTCCTCGCCGTCGTAGTCGTCCACGGTCTCGACCAGCCGCTCGCGCCGGAACCGCCGCCACCACGAGATCGCGTCGCGGTACAGGATCCGGTTCACGTACGCGTCCGGGTTGCCGTCGCGCACCCGCCCCCACTGCAGCGCGAGCTTGGTCAGCGCCTGCTGGACCAGGTCCTGCGCCAGGTGCTCGTCTCCGCAGATCAGGTACGCCGCGCGCAACAGCCGGTGCTGTCGTGACACCACGTAGCCGGCGAAGTCGGCATCCACCTCGTCGCGCATCGGCACGTCCCTTCCACCCCGCATCCATTGAACGCTCTGCAACGCCCGGATGGTTGGCGTCGGGGTGATTCCGGTGTTGATCCGACCCGAATTCTCCGTGTCGACCCCGCTCAGCCTGCAGACTCGGGTCCAGTCGGTGATCACTGGAGGTGGTGCGATGCGGTCGGCGTTGTGGGTACCGCTGTTCGACGAGCTGGCGGATCCGCTGGCGGTCGCACGGCTCGCCGCGGAGGCGGAGCAGGCGGGCTGGCACGGGTTCTTCGTCTGGGACCACGTGCGCTGGCGCGAGCCGGTGGCGCAGGTGGCCGACCCGTGGATCACGCTGGCCGCGGTCGCCGCCGCGACCGAGACGGTCCGGATCGGACCGATGGTCACGCCGCTGGCCCGGCGCCGGCCGGTCAAGCTGGCGCGGGAGACCGTGAGCCTCGACCAGCTCAGCGGCGGCAGGCTCACGCTCGGGGCAGGGCTGGGCAGCGACCGGTTCGGCGCCGAGTTCTCGATGACCGGCGAGGAGCTGGACGACGCGGTCCGGGCCCGGATGCTCGACGAGTGCCTCGAGCTCCTCACAACCGCCTGGTCCGGCGAGGAGCTGCGGCACCGCGGCGAGCACTACACCGCGGACGGGATCCGGTTCCTGCCTCGGCCGGTCCAGCGACCGGGCATACCAGTGTGGGTGGCCGGCTTCCCGGGCAAGGTCCGGCCGATGCGCCGGGCCGCCCGCTACGACGGGTTCTTCCCGGTCAACCTCGAGCACCCGGACCAGCTCGCCGAGGCCGTGGCCCGGGTCAGCGGGTTACGTGCGGAGGCCGGCCGGGACACGCCGTACGACGTCGCGATCGCGCTACCGGCCGGCACCGACGTGGCGCCGTACGCCACGGCAGGAGCGACCTGGTGGCTGGCCGAGTTCCCGCCCGAGCGGGTGTCGCTGGACGAGATCCGCGGCGTGCTCCGGGACGGACCGGTGACCTAGTCGAGGAGGGCGTCGACGAAGTCCTCGGCGACGAACGGCGCCAGGTCGTCCGCGCCCTCGCCCAAGCCGACCAGCTTCACCGGTACGCCGAGCTCGCGCTGCACCGCGATCACGATGCCGCCCTTGGCGGTGCCGTCCAGCTTGGTCAGCACGATGCCGGTCACGTCGATCACCTCGGCGAACACCCGGGCCTGGGTGAGCCCGTTCTGGCCCGTGGTGGCGTCGATCACCAGTAGCACCTCGTCCACCGCGGCGGACTTCTCGATCACCCGTTTCACCTTGCCGAGCTCGTCCATCAGCCCGGTCTTGGTGTGCAGCCGGCCCGCGGTGTCGACGAGCACCACGTCGGCCTCGGTCTCGATACCGGTCCGCACCGCGTCGAACGCGACGCTGGCCGGGTCGCCACCCTCGGGTCCGCGGACCGTGCTGACGCCGACCCGTTCGCCCCAGGTCTGCAGCTGGTCGGCGGCCGCCGCCCGGAAGGTGTCCGCGGCGCCGAGCAGGACCTGCTTGTCGTCAGCGACCAGCACCCGGGCGAGCTTGCCCACCGTGGTGGTCTTGCCGGTGCCGTTCACGCCGACCACCAGCACGATCGCCGGCTTGCCCTCCACCCGGTCCACCTTCAGTGTCCGGTTCAGGTCCGGGTCGACCAGCGCGACCAGCTCCTCGCGGAGTACGTCGTGCGCCTGCTGCGGGTTGGACACGCCCTCGACCCGGACGCGGGTCCGCAGCCGCTCGACCAGCTCCTGGGTCGGCGCCACCCCGACGTCCGCGGTGAGCAGCGTGTCCTCGATCTCCTCCCAGGTGTCCTCGTCGACGGCATCGCGGGACAGCAGCGCCAGCAGGCCCTTGCCGAGCGAGGACTGCGAACGGGCCAGCCGGGCCCGGAGCCGGACCAGCCGGCCCTTCGCCGAGGCGGGCTTCTCCAGCACCGGCTCCGGCTCCTCGACCGGCAGCTCGGTGTCCTCCACCGTCCGGGTCGGGGTGTCCCGCGGTATAGCTGCGTCCTCGCCGACGGCCGGCTCGACCGCCTTCGTCTGCTCCGGCGCGGACGGCAGCGCCTTGCGGCGTCGTACCACGACGAGGCCGATGACAGCGCCGACCACGACGACCGCGGCCACCACGACCGCGATCAGCACCAGGTCCGCGACAGCGGCTACCAGCAGGGGAACGAGCTCAGCAGGAGACACGGCGCCCCATCATTCCAGACCGCCCCAACCAGCCCGGCCATAGGACGGCTACTTGCCTTCGCCTTGGGCGACGGCGATCAGGACCAGCCCGGACAGCCTCTTGACCGCCTCGTCCACGGTCCACTCCATCGTCGTCGGCCCGACCACGAGCTCGGTCCACGACCAGCCCGGTACGTCGGCCGATGCCCATGCCGCGCTGATCGACTCCCGGGTCCGCTCCATGTGCTCGACCGACGCGGTGTCCAGCCGTACGGCGTCGGCCTCGGCGAAGAGGCGGAACGCGTTCGTGTGCGGCGGGTCCGGCAGCACCCGGAACCCGGCCGCCGACAGCGCCTTCGCGAGCTCGCCCGCCCGCTCGTGGAACTCGGCCATCCGCGGCACCAGCTCGCGTAGCCCGGCACGGGCCGGCACGGCATACGGCATCAGCGTGAACAGGTTCCCGCCCAGCCGCCGCTGCCACCTGCGCGCCGTCGCGATCACGTCCGCCGGCCCGGCCACAGCGGCACCGGCCGGACCACCGAGACCCTTGTAGAACGACACGTACACGGTCTGCGCCAGCGCCGCGATCTCCGCGAGCGAGCGGCCCAGGTACGGCGCGCTCTCCCACAGCCGGGCCCCGTCGAGATGCAGCGGTACGCCGCGCGCGGCAGCATGCTCGGAGAACACCACGAGCTCGTCCCACGTCGGCAGCAGGTAGCCGGCCTCGCGGAGCGGCAGCTCCAACGCGACCGCCGCCAGCCTGCCCGGGATCGCGTCGAGGTCCTCCGGCCGGGGCTGCCGCGGGTCGTCGGTGAGGTGCTCGAGGCGCAGGCCGTGCACCTCCTCCAGCGCGTTCAGCTCGTGCCGCACGAAGTGCGACAGGCCGTGCAGCGCGACCCGCGTCGTACCACGCTCGTCCGCGAGCGCCCGCAGCACGCTCTGCTGCGCCATCACGCCGCTCGGCATGAAGACCGCGGCCGGCTTGCCGAGCAGCTCCGCGACCTCGGCCTCCAGCTCGGCGACCGCGCCGTCGGTGCCGTACCGGTCGATGTCGCCGGCGGTCCCGGACGGCAGGTCCGGACCGACGCCACGCCAGACCAGCCAGCGGGTGCAGGCCGCAGCCGCTGCCTTCCGCCGGTCGCGCAGGTCTCCGGCGGGCGTCGTCACGCCGGCTCGGCCTCGCGCAACCGCTGCGAGATCACTGCCGAGACGCCGTCGCCACGCATGCTGACACCGTACAGAGCGTCGGCAACCTCCATGGTCCGCTTCTGGTGCGTGATCACGAGCAGCTGGCTGTGGTCGCGCAGCTCCTCGTAGATCTCCAGCAGCCGGCCCAGGTTGGTGTCGTCCAGGGCCGCCTCGACCTCGTCGAGGATGTAGAACGGCGACGGCCGGGCCTTGAACAGCGCCACCAGGAACGCCACCGCGACCAGCGACCGCTCACCGCCGGACAGCAGCGACAGCCGCTTCACTTTCTTGCCGGGCGGCCGGGCCTCGACGTCGACGCCGGTGGCGAGCATGTCGTCCGGGTCGGTCAGCACCAGCCGGCCCTCACCGCCGGGGAACAGCCGCGCGAAGACCTGCTCGAACTCGGTCTCCACGTCGCGGTACGCCTCTGTGAACACCTGCTCGACCCGCTCGTCGACCTCCTTGACGATGTCCATCAGGTCGCGGCGGGACTTCTTCAGGTCGTCCAGCTGCTCGGAGAGGAAGCGGTGCCGCTCCTCCATCGCGTCGTACTCCTCGAGCGCCAGCGGGTTGATCCGCCCGAGCTGGTTCAGCGCCCGCTCCGCGGAACGCAGCCGCTTCTCCACCTTCGCCCGGTCGAACGGTTCGCCCTCCAGCTCCATCGCCGGCTGTTCGCCGTCGGCGTCCTGCGGCAGCGGCGGCACCAGCTGGTCCGGGCCGTACTCGGCGATCAACGTGTCGACCTCGATGCCGAGCTCGGCGAGCGCCTTCTCGTGCAGCTGTTCCAGCCGCATCCGCTGCTCGGCCCGGGCCAGCTGGTCCCGGTGCACCGTGTCGGTCAGCTGCTCCAGCTCGCCGGTCAGGTTCCGGGTCTGCGACCGGGCTTGGGCGAGCTGCTCCTCGCGGCCGACTCGCTCGGCCTGGATCGCGGCCCGCGCGGCGGCCGCCTCCTGCAGCGAGTGCTCCAGCCGGGCGAGTACGTGTCCCGCGGCCAGGTGCACCGCCTGCGCGGCCTCGATCTGCCGGGCCCGCCGGGCTGCACGCGCGATCGCCCGGGCCCGCGCCTCGCGCTCCTGCCTGGCCGCGCGCTCCAGCGAGTCGGCCCGGCCGGACAGCGCCCGGGCGCGCTCCTCGGTCGTCCGCAGCGCCAGCCGCGCCTCCATCTCGGCGGCCCGCCCGGCCTTCGCCGCCTCGGCCAGCCGTTCCAGCCCGGTCTTGTCGGGGTCGCTGTCGACGTCCTCCGGATGCGCCTCGGCCTCAGTGAGCCGGCTCTCCAGATCCGCGAGCCCGGCCAGGTTGCGGTCCCGCTCCGCGGTGGCGACCGCGATCGCGTCGGCCATCCGGTTCGCCTCGGCGCGGGACGCCTTCGCCAGCGAGCCAAGATGCGCGAGCTGCTCGGCCACCGCGGCCATCGCCGCGTCGGACTCGTGCAGCCGCGCCAGCGACACCTCGCAGGTCTGCTTCGCCGAGCCGCGCTCCTGCTCCAGCGCGGCCAGCTCGAACCGGAGCCGCTCGCTGCGCGCGGTCGCCTCGGTGAGCTTCTCCGCGGCCTCGTCGACCGCGGACTGCACCTCGATCAGGCTCGGCGTGGACTCGGACCCGCCGTACGCGAAGTGCGCCCCGAGCACGTCACCGGCCCGGGTCGTCGCGGTCACGTCCGGCAGCGCCACCACCAGCCGCCGCGCCGCCGGCACGTCCTCGACCACCGCGACCTTGCGCAGCAGCCGGCTCAGCGCCGGGCGCAGCGTAGCCGGGCAGTCCACCACGTCGACCGCGTACGTCGCGCCCTCCGGCAACCTCGGCCAGGACGGCTCGTCGTCGGCCGGGGCATCGCCGAGCAGCAGCCCGGCCCGGCCAAGGTCGTGCTCCTTGAGGTGCCCGACCGCGTGTACGGCGGCGTCGGTGTGCTGTACGGCGACCGCGTCGGCCGCCTCGCCGAGCGCGGCCGCGACCGCGGTCTCGAAGCCGTTCCGCACCGTCAGCAGCGCGGCGACCGATCCCATCAGCCCGTTGATCTGCTCGGAGGCGGCCAGCAGGGCGCCGGCCCCGTCCTTGCGGTTCAGGCCGAGCTCGAGCGCCTCCTTGCGCGCCGCCAGAGCGGTGCGCTCGCGTTCGGCGTCGCGCTCCTCGGCGCGGACCTTGGCGAGCCGCTCGTCCAGGTCGTCCAGCACCGCTTGGGCGGCTTCGTACTCCGCGTCCAGGCCCTGCTCGCCGGCGTCCAGCCCGGCCACCCGGGTCTCCAGCGCGGTGAAGTCGTGCTGCGCCTTCGCGGCCCGGCCGTCCGCCTCCGCGCGCGCGGTGGCGAGCCGGCCGATCTCGGACTCGGCGGCGGCCGCGCGACTCTTCAGCGCGTTCACCTGACCGGTCAGCCGGGCCAGGCCCTCACGGCGGTCCGCGGCGGCCCGGATCATGCCCGCGATCCGGCGCTCCTCCTCGGAGTGCTCGCCCTCGGCCCGCTGCCGCAGCTCGACCGCCTCTGCCAGCGCGACCTGGTACTCCTCGACCTCGGCCGCGATCTCCTGCTCGGTATCGCGGACCCGGGCCGCCTCCTGCTCCAACTCGTCGGGATCGCGGCCGGGGCGCGGCTCCTCGGCCTCCTCGGCCAGGGTCCGGATCCGATCCGCGGCGATCCGCGCGGTGCCCTTGAGCCGCTCGCCCAGCCCGGACAGCTGGTACCAGGTGTCCTGCGCTGCCTGCAGCGCCGGTGCATCGGTTCGCAGTGCGTCCTCCAGCGTGGTCTCGGCCTCGCGGGCCTCGCGCAGCGCGTTCTCGGTCGTCGTCCGGCGCGCGACCAGGGCGGCCTCGTCCTTGAGCTCGGCCTCCAGCGCCGCCTGCGCCTGCACGATGTCGTCGGCCAGCAGCCGGGACCTGCCGTCACGGACCTCCGCCTGGATCGTCGCCGCCCGGCGCGCCACCTCCGCCTGGCGCCCGAGTGGTTTGAGCTGGCGGCGGATCTCGGTGATCAGGTCGCCGAGCCGGTTCAGGTTGCCCTCGGTGGCGTCCAGCTTCCGCAGCGCCTTCTCCTTGCGCTTGCGGTGCTTGAGGACGCCGGCCGCCTCCTCGATGAAGCCGCGCCGGCCCTCGGGGGTCGCGTGCAGGATCGAGTCGAGCTGGCCCTGGCCGACGATCACGTGCATCTCGCGGCCGATGCCGGAGTCGCTGAGCAGCTCCTGGACGTCGAGCAGGCGGCAGTGGTTGCCGTTGATCGCGTACTCGGAGCCGCCGTTGCGGAACATCGTCCGCGAGATCGTCACCTCGGCGTACTCGATCGGCAACGCACCGTCGGCGTTGTCGATGGTCAGCACCACCTCGGCACGACCCAGCGGCGCGCGGCCCGACGTACCCGCGAAGATGACGTCTTCCATCTTGCCGCCGCGCAGTGACTTCGCGCCCTGCTCGCCCATCACCCAGGCGAGACCGTCTACGACGTTCGACTTGCCCGATCCGTTCGGTCCGACGATGCAGGTGATTCCCGGCTCGAAATACAACGTGGTCGCCGATGCGAAGGACTTGAATCCGCGGAGCGTCATGCTCTTCAGGTACAAGCGAAGCTCCCAACCCGTGTGTAAACCTCGGCACACCCTACCGACTCGCCCGGTTCGGCCAGCCCATACCTGGAGTTCACAAGGCTGTTCCGATCATCAGCGGCACACGCCCCGGACGCTCGCAGGCGCGCCGAGACGACCAACGTCCGGGAACCGCCGTGAACGCGACATCAGTACGGCGGTGACCCGGATGGGCCGCCGCCGTGTGTCGGATGTGCTGGTGCGTCAGACCGACGCGTGAGTGCTGAGTGCCTCGTCGACGGTGAGGAGCCGGCCGTCGTGTACGGCCGCGACCAGGTGGTCGTTCTCCGCCTGCAGCCGCATAACGTGAGCCTCCAGATCGGCTACGCGGCGATTCAGGTGTCGAACCTGCTCGAGCAGGCGCGGGTCACTGCCTCCAAGGTGCCCAAGAAGAGCCTTGGCCATTTCGATGTCCTCCGGGAGGGGGTTCGGCAGAGGCGTCCCTGACTGGACGCGGGAACAAGGGGTGCCGTCTTTCAGGGTCGCACCGGATTGTCACCGGGTCAACCTGCCCGACCGCGTTTTGGCTGGTCAGAGCGACCACCGGGCTACCACCGGGGGTGCCGGGGCGTCGGCTGGCAACGCGGGCATCGGTACGACGACCGGTTCATGAACGACTCGCGCCGGATCGGCCGGCCGCACCGCTGGCACGGCTCGCCTTCCCGCCCGTACGCCGACAGGCCGCGCGCGAAGTAACCGGAGTCACCGTTCACGTTCACGTACAGCGCATCGAAGCTGGTGCCGCCCACGTCCATGGCCTCGGCCATCACTGTCCGCGCCGCCGCGAACACCTCGCGCACCTGAGCCGGGCGCATCGAGTCGGTCGCCCGGGCGTAGTGCAGCTTCGCCCGCCACAGCGCCTCGTCCGCGTAGATGTTGCCTATCCCGCTGACCAGGTTCTGGTCCAGCAGCGCGCGCTTGAGGCCGGTCCGGCGGCGCCGGAGCGCGGTCACGACCCCTTCCAGGTCGAACGCCGGGTCGAACGGGTCCCGGCCGATGTGCGCGATCTCCGGGGGCAGCACGGCACCGCCCTCGCTGTACGACAGGCCGCCGAACATCCGCTGGTCCACGAACCGCAGCTCGCCCTTGTCGTCATCGAACGAGAACCGCACCCGCAGATGGGTCTCGTTCTCGGCCCCGGGCGGCTGCACCCGGAACTGGCCGCTCATCCCGAGGTGCGTAAGCACGGCGTCGCCGGACTCCAGCGGCAGCCACAGGTATTTGCCACGGCGAGCCGGTACAGCTAGACGCTGACCGATCAGCCGCGCGGCGAAGTCGTCCGGCCCGGGCAGGTGGCGTCGGACCGGGCGGGGATGCAGGACCTCGACCGCGGTGATGGTCCGCTTCGCGGTGAACGGTTCGAGGCCGCGGCGTACCACCTCGACCTCAGGGAGCTCCGGCATGGCTGTGTCGGTCCGGCGCGGACTCAGCCGTCGTCGCCGGAGGCCTCGTCGGTCTCCGCCGGGTGCTTCGCGCGCAGCGCCTTCCAGGCGGTCTCGGCCGCCTGCTGCTCGGCTTCCTTCTTGCTCCGGCCGACGCCGTGGCCGTAGCTCACGCCGGCGATCCGGACCCGGGCCTCGAACGTCTTGGCGTGGTCCGGGCCGGACTCGGAGATCAAGTACTCGGGTGCGCCAACGCCGAGCTGGGCGACGAGCTCCTGCAGGCTGGTCTTCCAGTCCAGGCCGGCGCCGAGCTGGGCGGACAACTCCATCAGCTCGTCGAACAGCTTGTGCACGACCCCGCCGGCGACGTCGAAACCCTTCTCCAGGTAGACGGCGCCGATCAGCGCCTCCACGCAGTCGGCGAGGATGGACGACTTGTCCCGGCCGCCGGTGGCCTCCTCGCCGCGGCCGAGCCGCAGGTACCGGCCCAGCTTCAGCTCGCGGGCCACCCCGGCCAGCGCGCGCATGTTGACCACAGCAGCGCGCAGCTTGGCGAGCCGCCCCTCGGAAAGGTCCGGGTGGGTGCGGAACAGCGCCTCGGTGACGATCACGCCGAGCACGGAGTCACCGAGGAACTCGAGCCGCTCGTTGGTCGGCAGCCCACCGTTCTCGTAGGCGAACGACCGGTGTGTGAACGCGTGCTCGAGCAGGTCGTCCGCCAGCTGTACGCCGAGCAGCTCGTGCAGCTCGGCGTACCCCTCGGAGTCCGAGAACGATGTCAAGGGCTGGCTCAGGCGTCGAGGACCTGGCGGCGCTCACCCTTGGCGCCGTACTGGCCGCACTCCGGGCAGACCGTGTGCGGCAGGTGCTTGGCCCGGCAGGCCGGGTTCGCGCAGGTCACCAGCTGCGGCGCCGTGGCCTTCCACTGCGCGCGGCGGCTGCGGGTGTTGCTGCGCGACATCTTCCGCTTCGGAACGGCCACGGTTATGACTCCTCGATCCGACCGGTGTCGTCCGACCCGGCCGCTTGGCTGGTTTTCGTCTGTGTTGCTCGTCCTGCGCCCTGCCCCTGTTCGCTGAGCAGTCCGGAGAGTGCCACCCACCGGGGGTCGGTCCTCTCCTCGTGCCGATGGTCAGGGTCGTCCGCCAGGCGTGTCCCGCACTCGGGACAGAGACCCGGACAGTCGTCCGTGCACAACGGCTGGAACGGCAGTGCGAGCACCACCTGGTCCCTGAGCACCGGCTCGAGGTCGATCAGATCGCCCTCCATCCGGCTGGCCTCATCGTCCTCGGCGTCGCTCTCCGGGTAGACGTACAGTTCCTGGAGGTCGGCGAGAAACTCGTCCTCGACGTCCACCAGGCACCGCGCGCACTCCCCGACCACACGACCGGATGCCGTGCCGGTGACGAGCACCCCTTCGACGACCGCCTCCAGCCTGAGATCGAACTGGATCGGGTCACCTTCGGGTACGCCGATCACTTCGATACCGAGATCTGCCGGCGCCGGAGCCGTGAATGACACCTCGCGCTGCGACCCAGCACGCCGGTTGAGCTCGTGGGTGTCGATCACGAGCGGCGACCGCGGGTCTACTGTGCTCAGGTGCTTCCTTCAGGCTCGGGCAGGCGGAATCTCGGCCTCGTCGAGACCGAGGAGCAACTTTACCAATCCGATGCCGAACTGCCCAATCCACCCCTTCAGCCCCTCCCACTCGCCCTACCGACACGCCGTCGCGGTGCCCGTCGTACGGCGTGTCCTTACGGGAAGTCGCTCAGGAGAACTCCCCCGAGCCGCCAGGCCGGGTGGGCGGTTAGCGGGCGAGGGCTTCGGTGAGGCGGCGGTGGACGGAGGCGGGGACGAACGAGCTGACGTCGCCGCCGAAGCGGGCGACCTCCTTGACCAGGCTCGAGGACAGGTGCGCGTGCTCCGGAGCGGCGGGCAGGAAGATGGTCTCGACACCGGTCAGGCGACGGTTCATCAGCGCCATCTGCAGCTCGTAGTCGTAGTCGCCGGCGGTCCGCACGCCCTTCACGATCACGCCGATCCCCTCGGCCCGGCAGTAGTCGACCAGCAGCCCGTCGAAGGTGCCGACCGTGACGTTGCCGAACCCGGCGACGGTCTCCCGGAGCAGCTCGACGCGCTCGTCGTCGCCGAACAGCCGCCGCTTGGACTCGTTCACGCCGGTCGCGACCACCAGCTCGTCGAACATCGCGGCGGCACGGCCGATCACGTCGAGGTGCCCGTTCGTCGGCGGGTCGAACGTGCCGGGACAGACAGCGCGGTGCAGCACGGGACCTCCCGATCAGCCAGGGTCGCGGTGACCGTACCAAAGCCGGGCCTCGCCGTACCGGCGGTCGCGCAACGCGCCGAACCCGTCCGGCCAGGCCCAGTCCTCGCGCCGCCCGCGTTCCACCACGATCAGCGCGTCCTCCGCCAGCCAGCCGCCGGACGCGAGCCCGGTCAGCACGTCCCCCAGCTCGGAGGACGGCAACGAGTACGGCGGGTCGGCGAACAGCACGTCGTACGGCGTGCCCGGGTTCGGCCCGATCCGCTCGGCCGGCCGAACCAGCACGCTCGCACCGGGGAGGCCGACGGCACGAACGTTGGCCTCGGCAACGACCGCGGCGCGCCGGTCGGACTCGACCAGCAGCACCGGCCGGGCACCGCGGGACAGCGCCTCGAGCCCGACCGCACCGGACCCGGCGTACAGGTCGATGAAGCCGAGACCGGCCAACCCGCCGAGCTGGGACTCCAGCGACGAGAACAGCGCCTCCCGGGCCCGGTCGCCGGTCGGCCGGGTGCCGCCGCCCTGCGGTACCGCTAGCCGGCGCCCGCCGGCCTGCCCGGCGACGATCCGGGTCACGTCTTCTCCAGGTACTCGGCCTGCTCCTGCGCCGACTCGACCACCCTGCGCAGCGCGTCGTGGTCGCGCAGCTCTGGATCGACCGAGACCACGGCACTGGCGACCGATCGGGCCGCGTCGATCACGTCCTCGTCCCGCAGCACCGAGAGCAGCTTCAGGCTGGACCGGCGGCCGGACTGCGCGGCCCCGAGCACGTCGCCCTCGCGGCGGTGCTCCAGGTCGACCCGGGACAGCTCGAACCCGTCGGTGGTGGACGCGACGGCCTCCAGCCGGTCTCGGGGCGGCGACGCGGTCGGCATGTCGGTGACCAGCAGGCACAGGCCGGGCACGCTGCCCCGGCCGACCCGGCCGCGCAGCTGGTGCAGCTGGGAGATGCCGAACCGGTCGGCGTCCATCACCACCATCACCGAGGCGTTCGGAACGTCGACGCCGACCTCGATCACCGTGGTGGCGACCAGCACGTCCACCTCGCCCGCGGCGAACCGGGACATCACCGTGTCCTTCTCCTCGGCGGGGAGCCGGCCGTGCAGCACCTCGACCCGCAGCCCGGCCAGCGGCCCCGAGCGCAGGCCCTCGGCCACCTCCAGCACCGACACCGCCGGGCGCCGCTTGCCGTCGTCCTCGGCGTCGGCCGGGGCATCGGCGGTGTCCAGATCCTCGGCCCCGGCGTCACCGATCCGCGGGCACACGACGTACGCCTGGTGGCCCTTCTCGACCTCCTCGCGGATCCGCTGCCAGGCGCGTTCCAGCCAGGCGGGCTTGTCCGCCACCGGAACCACCGCGCTGGAGATCGGCGACCGGCCGCCGGGCAGCTCGGTCAGCGTGGACACCGCGAGGTCGCCGAAGACCGTCATGGCCACCGTGCGCGGGATCGGCGTCGCGGTCATCACTAGCACGTGCGGGGTGTCCCCGTCGTCAGAGCCGGACTTCTGGCTCAGCGCCGCGCGCTGCTCGACGCCGAACCGGTGCTGCTCGTCGACCACGACCAGGCCGAGGTCGGCGAACTGCACCCTGTCCTCGAGCAGCGCGTGGGTCCCGACCACGATGCCCGCCGCGCCGCTCGCCGCGTCGAGCAACGCGGTGCGACGCGCGGCGGCGCCCAACGAGCCGGTCAGCAGCGCCAGCCGGGTGGCGGTCTCGGCACCGCCGAGCATGCCCGCCTCGGCAAGCGGGCCGAGCAGCGCGGACAGCGTCTTGTGGTGCTGGGTGGCGAGCACCTCGGTCGGAGCCAGCAGCACGGCCTGGCCACCCGCGTCGACGACCGAGAGCATCGCGCGCAGTGCCACCACGGTCTTGCCGGAGCCCACCTCGCCCTGCAGCAGCCGGTGCATCGGGTGCGGCCGGGCCAGATCCGCGAAGATCTCGTCGCCGACCTCGGTCTGCCCGGCGGTGAGCGCGAACGGCAGCCGTTGGTCGAACGCGTCCAGCACGCCGCCCGGAGCCCGGACCCGCGGCTTGGCCGGTAGCGCGTCCGCGACGGCGCGGCGCTGCGCGAGGATCACCTGCAGGACGAAGGCCTCCTCGAACCGCAGCCGGCGCTGCGCGGCCCGCCAGTCGTCCGGACCGTCCGGCCGGTGCACCTTCTCCAGGGAGCCGCGCAGGTCCATCAGGTGGTGCTTGGTGAGGACCGCGTCCGGGATCGGGTCCGCGACCTCCTCGAGGGTGTCGAGCACGACCCCGATGGCCTTCTCGATGTTCCACGACGGCAGCTTTGCGCTGGCCGGGTACAGCGGCCGGTACGGCCGGGCCTTCGCGGCGATCTCCTCCGGGCTGAGGTCGTCCTCGAGCACGTCGCTGCCAGGGTTCGCGAGCTGAAGCCGGTCCCTGCCGTAGCCCTTCTCGACCTTGCCGGAGAACAGCCCGGACACGCCCGGCCGGAGCTTCTTCGCGATCCAGGCCTGGTTGAAGAACACCAGCGGCAGGTCGTGGATCCCGTCGGTGACGATCACCTTGGTCAGCGACCGGCGCTTCTTGCCGAGCTTGTAGATCTCGTCGACCGGCACCTCGCGCTTGGTGACCAGGTCGCGCACCGACACGCTCTTCACCCGGGCGTTGACGGTCGCATTGTCACCCGGCTGCAGGTCCGCCAGCGAGGTCAGCTCGCCCTTCTCGACGTAACGGCGCGGGTAGTGCCGGAGCAGGTCGCCGGCCGTCTCCAGCCCGAACACGTCGGCGAGCTTCTTCGCGGTCCCGCCGCCGACCAGGTTCCGCAGCTTCACCTCGAGTGCGTCCACCACTACTCGACCCCGATCAGCAGCGGGTACCGGTCCTGCGCGCCGTCGTACACGCAGACGTCGACCTCCGGGTGGCTGCGCCGCACGTGCCGGACCAGCGCGTCCACCAGCGCGGGCGTGCTGTCCTTGCCCCGGACAACGGTCATCAGCTCACCACCCCCGCCGAGCAGCCGGTCGACCACGCCGGTCGCGGCATCCTCGAGATCCTCGGTGATCAGCGCGAAGTCGCCGTCCACCACGCCGAGCGCGTCGCCGATGCGGCACTGTCCGGCCATCGTCCAGGCGTCCTTGACCGCGATCGTGACCGCGCCGTGCCGGGTCTGCCCGGCCGCAGCGGACTGGTGCACCACGTCGTCGTCGAAGTTGCGCTGCGGGTCGTGCACGGCGATCGCGGCGAGTCCCTGGACCTGGGCCCGGGTCGGGATCACCGCGGTCCGGACGCCGTGCTGCCGGGCGGCGGTGGCGGCCGCCTCGGCGACCAGGATCGAGTCCGGATCGTTCGGCAGCAGCACCACCTCGGCCGCGCCGGAGGCGTCGATCGCCTCCAACAGCTCGCCGGTCGAGCAGCGCCGTCCCGGCCCGCCGGCGATCACCTGCGCGCCCGCGGCGCGGAACAGCTCGGCCAGGCCGGGCCCGGCCGCGACCGCGATCACGGCACGGCCGCTCGGCTGCTCCCGCGGCGCCAGGTCGGCGAAGTGCGTGACCCGGATCCGGTGCGGCCGGCCGATCGCGATCCCGGCCTCGATCGCGGCGCCGACGTCGTCGGTGTGCACGTGCACGTTCCACAGCGCGTCGCCACCGACCACCACGACCGAGTCGCCGAGCCGGTCGAGCGCGTCGCGCAGGCCGCGCACCGGGTCGTCGGGCGCGTCCAGCAGGTACATCACCTCGTACGCCGGGCCGTCCGCGTCCAGGTCCGTGCCCGGCTCCGCGACAGTGACCGCCACCCGGGGCGGGACCTGCGACTGTCTGCGCGGCCGGCGCCGGCCGGACAGGGCCGACTCCATCGCCTCCAGCACCACCACCAGCCCGGCGCCGCCCGCGTCGACCACACCGGCCCGGCGCAGCACCTCCAGCTGCTCGGTGGTCCGTCCGAGCGCGGCCCGTCCGCCGGCCGCGGCCGCCAGGCAGACCTTGGCCAGGCCGCCGCCGTCGTCGGCCGCCCGCTCCGCGGCCAGTGCGGCCTCGCGCGCGACGGTGAGGATGGTGCCCTCGACCGGCTTCGCGACCGCACCGTACGCCGCGTCGGCAGCGGCCACCATCGCCTCGGCCAGGTCCTTGCCGCCCGGTGCGGCGGACTCGGCCAGCCGGGCACCGCAAGCCCGGACCAGCTGGGAGGTGATCACGCCCGAGTTGCCGCGCGCGCCGAGCAGCGCACCGCGGCTGAACGCCGCGACAGTGTCCGGGAACGACACATCGCCCTCGGGCAGCGCCTGACAGGCCGCCTCCCAGGTGAGGTACATGTTCGTACCCGTGTCGCCGTCCGGCACCGGGTACACGTTCAGATCGTCGATCTGGGTCCGTGCCTCACCGAGCGCGACCAGCGCCGTCCGCGCCCAGCTCCGCAGCACGCCGGTGGTCAGCACCTCCTCGCTCGTCACGCCAGCAGGTTATCCAGATCTCACCTCAGGTTCGGTACGCGCGGATGATCGTCTGGTCGACGATGTTGCCGGCGGCGTCGGTCACCCGGGCGCGCAGCGACACATACTGCGCGTGCGGCGGGTGCGTGACGTGCGCGACCGCGGTCCGGTCGCCGGTGCGGGTCACCGGTACGGGGACCCAGCTGCCGCCATCGTTCGCCGAGGACTCGACGACGATGCCGGTCAGCGCGGCCGCTGGGACGCCGGGCTGCTGCTGCACGGTGAGCGGAACGTCCTGCGCGTCCGCCCGGGTGCCGTTCCGCTCGTCCAGGTCCGGCGGCGCGAACCGGACCGCCAGCAGTGGCAGCGGGAACCCGCCCTTGCCCTTCCCCTTGGGATCGGGCTCCTTCGGGTCGGGCTCCTCCGCCGGACGGGCCGAGCGGAACGTCCACTCGGTGGCGATCCTGGTGGACAGCTCGGACACCCCGGACCGGGTCGCTTCGGCGAGCAGCCGGTAGCCGTGCTCGGCCTCGGGGACCTCGAAGTCGCCGGTGCCGGAGATCGGACTCTCGCCGACCAGGACACCGTCGCGGTACAGCGCCGTCCGCGCCGCATCCACTGTGGACCGGCCGTACCGGTCGGTGGTGGCGTCGGAGAACAGCGGGACATTGAACGTCAGCTGGTCGCCGTTACGCTGCGCCCACAGGTCGGTGCCGCCGAACCCGGGCCCGAACACGGCCGTGTTCCACTCCTCGGTAGAGGTCTGCCCGGTGGGCTGGTCCGGCGCGACGCCGGACAGCAGCGTCTCGAACCGCGCGACCTTGTTCACCAGCTCCCACTGCTCGAAGTCCGCCGACCACTGCAGCCCGTCGGTGTTGTGGAACTCGGTCCGGGTCAGCGGTAGCCGGAAGGGGATCCCGAACCCGATCGCCGCGTCCAGGCCGAGGTCGCGGCTCACCCAGACCTTGGTCGCGCGTTTCCGGTCAGCCTGAGCCCGGTACGTCGCCTGTACCTTGGCCAGGTCGCTATCGACAAGGTGCCGGCTGAACCCGGTCGGGAACGCGCCCGGCTGGAACCAGCCGAGGTTGTACGTCACGGTGCTGCGGTCCACCGCGCCGTACCGGTCGGGCACAGCCCACATGCCACCGACGTTGCCGACCATCTCCTGCACCGGCGCCGGCTCGCCGCTCTGCTCGGTGAAGATCCGGGCCAGGTCGTCGCCGAGCACGCCGGTGTAGAGCGCCCGCTCCGCGCGCAGCCGGCTGTACCCGATCCCGACCGCCTGCGGCTCGACGCCCTGACGCTCGAAGGTCACGCTGACCGGGCGGGCTTGCCGCGCGTCCATCACCAGCGTGGTGTCGCCGGTGACGTCGACCGTGGGCCGGACCAGCTTGGCCGAGTCCCAGTTGCCGTCGGCCCGGGGCGTGTTGACGGTCGCGTCGACGTGGTACGTCCCGCGTCGCACCCGCAGCGTGGCCACCCCGCCGTTCCCGAACAGCAGCCGGTACTGGTCCACGTCGAGACCCCAGAGGAACGACAGGTGGTACGGCGTCGGCCGGCCGACCCGGTCGACGTGCCGCAGGGTCAGGTCGTAGCTCTCCGGCTCCCGGTCCACCGCGACCGGCGTGACCACCCGTAGCCCGTCCGGACCGGCCGCCACCACCCTGCCGCTGAACGTGCCCTCAGCGGCCGGTACCGCGGTGTCGACGGTGACCTGTACGTCGGCCTGGCCGCCGGCGGGCACGGTCACCTGCTCGGCCGACACCGCGAACATGCCGTCCGGCGCCGGCTGCCCGTCGGGATCGGCGCCTTCGGCCGTGAGGGTGAGCGTGACGCTGCTGCTGCCTGGGTTGCGGTAGGTCAGCGTCCTGGTGACCTGCGGGTCGTCCTCGTGCGGCCACGCCGCCCGGCCGGCCGACACCGAGGCAGGGACGCTGTGCACGGACTGGGTGACGGCACGCGCCAGATCCACCCGGCCGGCGCCCTGCTCGTACACGTTCACACCGGCCAGCGGCTTCGCGGACCCCATCAGCGCCGCCTTGAGCTGCTGTCCGGTCCAGTCCGGGTGCTGCTGCGCGAGCACCGCCGCCGCACCCGCGACGTGCGGCGTGGCCATCGACGTGCCGCTGAGCTCGGTGTAGCTGCTGCCCGCCTCGCCGCGGGACGAGTAGCGCGACCGGGCCGCCATGATCTGCACGCCCGGTGCGACGATCTCCGGCTTCAACGCGGCGTCGCCGACCCGCGGGCCGCGGCTGGAGAAGCTCGCGATCGCGTCCTGATCGTCGACCGCTCCGACGGCCAGGGCGGCGTCCGCGCTGGCCGGCGAGCCGACCGTCTCCGCGCCGTCGCTGCCATCGTTCCCGGCCGCGATCACGAACAGCGTGCCGTGCTGCGCGCTGAGCTGGTCGACCGCGGACTCCAGCGGGTCGTCGCCGGCGGTGTCGAGCCCGCCGAGACTGAGGTTGACCACCGTCGCGCCGGACGACGCGGCCCACTCCATCCCGGCCAGGATCGCGGACTCCGGGCAGCCGTTGGCTTGGCAGACCTTGCCGACCAGCAGCCGGGCGTCCGGGGCGACACCGGTGTAGCGGCCGTCCGACGCCTCGCCGGTGCCGGTGATGGTGCCGGCCACGTGGGTGCCGTGCCCGTCGGTGTCGCGGATGTTCGTGTCCTCGGTGAAGTTCTTCGTCGCGGCGATCCGGTCGAACAGGTCCGGGTGGGTCGGGTCGATGCCGGTGTCCAGCACAGCCACGGTGACGCCGCGACCGGTGTACCCGGCCTGCCACGCGGCCGGTGCGCCGATCTGCCCGACGCTGGTGTCCAGGCTCGGGGTGCGGATCCCGTCCAGCCACACCGTGCCGGTGCCGTCGAGCCGGTACCACAGCTCCGCGGTCCGGGCCTTGGGCTGCCGGACCGCGGTGAGGTCCATGGTCCGGCCGGCCGCGCGGCCTCCCGTCGCGGTCATCGCGGTGGTGTCGCCGCGGACGATCAGCGGAAGATCCTGCCGGCGCGAGTCGTCGTACCCGGCCTTCAGCAGGCCCTGCACGTCGAACAGCCGCAGGTCGATACGGCCGGCGTTGAGCCTGGCCTGCGCGTCCTGCGGGACCACGTAGAGCCGGTCGCCCGTGCCGGACATCGCGAAGTGGACGTGCTCCCGGCCGGGTGCCGGGGTGACCTGCGGGACGAGCCGGTCGCCGGCACGCCGTAGCGTCACGCGGTCCCCCGTGATCAGGGTCACGGCGCCCAGGTACTCGGTGGGTTGCGGGGCCGCCGGTGCCGGCTCCGCGGTCGCCGGTACCGACGGCACGATGCCGAGCAGTACCAGGCAGACGACGGCGGACAAAGCCTTCGCAACGGGCATGACATGCCTCCCAACCCTGGGTCGTGGCTCGAACACTCTCCGGCCGGCCGGTGCCGGTCAAGCGCGCCGGCAGGCGGGTAGGCGCCATGTCATGCTTCGGCCAGCTGTCGGGGCTGATTGGCTTCCGCCCGGACCGATCGGATAGTCTTGTCCGGTTGCCCGGATTGCCGGAGCGACATCTGACCTGATTTCGAGTGAAACATTCCTGAGGAGTTCCGGTGGCTGCCGTTTGTGACGTCTGCGACAAGCGCCCCGAGTTCGGACACAACGTGTCGCACTCGCACCGTCGTACCAAGCGGCGCTTCAATCCGAACATCCAGCGCGTCCGGGTGATGGTGGGTAAGACCCCGAAGCGCCTGAACGTCTGCACGTCCTGCCTGAAGGCCGGCAAGGTCACCCGCTGACCTGAGCCGTCCCGCCGAGGACCCGTTGCCCCGCTGGGGCCGCGGGTCCTTCTGCTGTCCGCATGCGAGGATGCTCGACGTGCCTGACGAGACCCAGATCCGCGCCGTCCTGTTCGACGCCGATGGCGTGCTGCAACGCGCCCTGCCGGGCTGGAAGGACAAGCTGACCGCGCTGGCTCCGGACGGTCGTGGCGAGGAGTTCCTGGCCGAGGTGTTCGCCGCCGAGCTGCCGACCTGCCGCGGCGAGGGGAGCTTCCCCGACGAGCTCGCCAAGGTCCTGGCCCGCTGGAACGTCACAGTGCCGCTGGACGACGTACTCGCGAACTGGCGCCACATCGAGACCTTTCCCGACGTCGCGGACGTGGTCCGTGCCGCCCGCCGGGCCGGCGTCCGCTGCTACCTCGCGACGAACCAGCAGGTGTACCGGGCGTCGTACATGCGAGACGCCCTCGGGTACGACGAGCTGTTCAACGGCGAGTTCTACTCCTGCGACCTCCGCCTGGCCAAGCCGGACCCGGCCTACTTCATCGCGATCCTGTCCAGCCTCGGCCTGCCTGGCCGGCAGGTCCTCTTCATCGACGACAGCCGGCCCAACGTCGACGGCGCGACCACCGCCGGCCTCCACGCCGAGCACTTCCCCTCCGACTCCGGCGCCAGCCTGCTCCGCGCCCTCCTCACCCAGTACGCCGTCCCGCTGGCCTAGTTCCTGGTCCATGAGAGCGCTTGCTTCGAGCAAGGATCCTTCACTCGACGTGAACCCTTCACTCAAGACAGCCCATACCCGGCCGGGCGCTGAGCACGCGGCGCACGTCGAGGTGGTGGTGCACCACCTCGTGTGCGGTGTGCCGTGCCAGCCAGGACAGCGGGCGCTCCTTCGGCGTCGGGTAGTTGTAGATCCCGGTGCGCTCCAGCTGGACCGCGTCCAGCGCCGCGGCGGCCGCGAGGAACTCCGCCGCGCGGCTCTCCAGCTCGCGCGTCACGGCCGCCGGGTCCTGCTCGCCATACCGCTCGTCGACCAGCCGCTGCTCGCGGTTCATCGGCACGTACGCCGGCACGTCCTCGGCCAGCGTCTGCGCGATCCGGCGGGTCTGGACGTCGAGCACGTCGCGGACGTGGCAGCTGTACTCCAGGGCCGACCACGTGTCCGGGTCCGGCCGGCGGCGTACCGCGTCGTCAGCCGCGGCCGCGAGCAGCCCGCCGAACTCCCCCGCCACCCGGCCGAGCCGGTCCAGCACACCGGCCAGATCTTGCTCGTCGTAGTCGAACCCGCACTCGTCACACCGTCCCTCGACCGGCGGGTTCACCGGAAGCGCCACGCGTGGTCCACCGGGCCGATCCCGGATCCCAGCGCGAAGCCGGCGTGCACGGCCCCGGTCACGTACTCCTTCGCCGCACCGACCGCCGCGGGCACGTCGTAGCCCTGCGCGAGGTACGACGCGGTCGCGCTGGCGAGCGTGCAGCCGGTGCCGTGCGTGTGCCTGTTGTCGGCGCGCGGCGCGCGGAACTCCCGCCGCCCGTCCGGCCCGTGCAGCACGTCGATCGCCTCGTCGCCGGGGTCGTGCCCGCCCTTGACCAGCACCCAGCCCGCGCCCGCGTCGAGCAGCCGCCGGGCGGCCTCCTCCCGGTCGGCCGGCGTCGCCAGTACGACGTCGGCGACCGGGCCGAGCTCGGTCAGGTTCGGGGTGAGCACGGTCGCCAGCGGCACGATCCGCTTCCGCAGCGACGCCATCGCGTCGGCGAGCAGCAGCGGGTCGCCGTGCTTGGACACCGACACCGGGTCGATCACCACCGGTACGTCGTCCGGCAGCGTCTCCAGCAGGTCCGCGACGCACTCGGCCATTGCGGCCGACGCGAGCATGCCGGTCTTCACCGCGTCCACGCCGATGTCGTCGACGACACTGCGGAACTGGGTCCGGACCCAGTCCCGGTCCAGCTCCCAGGCGTCCTGCACACCGACGCTGTTCTGCGCGGTGATCGCGGTCAGCACGCTCATCCCGTGCACGCCGCAGGCCAGCATCGTCTTCAGGTCGGCCTGGATGCCGGCGCCACCACCGGAGTCCGAGCCGGCGATGGTCAGCACCCGTGGCGGGTGCTCAGCTGCGGAAGTGGGCATGGCCCTGGTCTCCCTCGTACGGTTCGCCATCCACGGTCACGGTACCTGCCGGGCGGTTGTCGTTGCCCTCGGCAACCGCACCGATCACCCGCCAGCCCTCCGGTACGTCGGCCGGCTCGAAGGTCGCCACCAGCGCGTGGTCCTCACCGCCGGTGAGCACGAACGACAGCGGCTCCTTCCCGGTCGCCGCGGCGACCGCCTGCAGCGGCTCGTCCACGGTCAGTGTCCGGGACCGTACGTCGATCGTGACGCCGCTGGCCGCCGCGATGTGGCCGAGATCGGCGAGCAGCCCGTCGCTGACGTCGCACATCGCCGACGCTCCCGCGATCGCGGCGCGCGGACCCTCGTCGTACGGCGGCTCCGGGCGCCGGTGCGCCTCGACCACGGCCCGCGGCGAGCGGAACCCGCGGGCCAGCACGGCGTACCCGGCCTCCGCCCAGCCGAGCCGCCCGACCACCGCGACCTCGTCGCCCGGCCGGGCACCGGAGCGCAGCACCGGCCTGCGGCCCTCGAGTGTGCCGAACGCCGTCACGGAGACCACGATCTTGTCGCCCTGCACGGTGTCACCGCCAACGATGCTGACGCCGAGCGGCTCGCTCTCGTCGACCAGCCCGCGGGACAGCTCCGTCACCCAGGACGTCGGCAGGTCCGCGGGCGCGGCGAGACCGACGACCATCGAGGTCGGCCGTGCTCCCATCGCGGCGATGTCGACCAGGTTCTGCGCGGCGGCCTTGCGGCCCACGTCGTACGGCTCGGACCAGTCCCGACGGAAGTGCCTGCCCTCGAACATCAGGTCGACCGTGATCACCATCCGGCCGTCCGGGACCGCGACCACCGCGGCGTCGTCGCCCGGGCCGACCAGCACGTCGTCGCCCTGCTTCAGCCCGCCCGTGACGGCCGCGATCACCCCGAACTCGCCGGTCCCAGCCAGTGTCTCGCCCACTCGATGACCTCCCGGGAGCTCGTCCGTCGCCGCTCCCCGACCCTAGCCCGTCCCGGCCGGGGTGTGAGCCGGGGACCGTAGGGGGTACCGTGATCGCCCAAGGAGTACGCCCCGAGGGTCGCCAGTACAGCCGGTCGGCTCGACGGGCCGCTTGACGTTGTGGGTACTACTGAGTGGAGAAGCGACGTGGTGGTCCAGGCCTACATCCTGATCCAGACCGAGGTCGGCAAGGCAGCCGACGTGGCGCAGCAGATCGCCGAGGTGCAAGGCGTGACGCTGGCAGAGGACGTGACCGGCCCGTACGACGTGATCGTGCGTGCAGAGGCCCGCAACGTCGACGAGCTCGGCAAGCTGGTCGTGGCCAAGGTCCAGAACGTCCCCGGTATCACCCGCACCCTCACGTGCCCGGTGGTGCACATCTGAGCCGGACCGCACTGCCACTGGCGATCCTGTTGCTGGCGGCAACGGCAGGCTGCGACTCCGGCGTGCCGGTCGCCGTACCGTCTCCGGCACCGTCGGTGATCGAGGCATGTGAACGGCTGGTGCACGCACTGCCGGACGAGGTGCTCGGCGAGGGCTCGCGCAAGGTGCTCCCGGACAGCCTGATCACCGCCGCCTGGGGCGACCCGCCGATCGAGCTGGCCTGCGGGGTGGCACCACCGGCCGAGCTGGCTACCGCGCAGTCGCAGTGCTTCGAGGTGAACGGCGTCGGCTGGTTCGCGGAGCCGGCCGAGAACGGGGTCGTCTTCACCACGATCGGGCGCGAGCTGTACGTCGAGGTGGCGGTGCCGGACGACTACGCGCCGGAGGCGAACGCCCTCATCGACCTCGCCGCCGCGGTATCGCAGTACAACGAGCTGGTCCAGCCTTGCACCTGACCCGACTGTGTTCACGAATCGCCATGTGAGAGCGCTTCCGCATGGCGATTCGTGAACACGCTCGCGGTCAGGGCAGGCCCGGCGAGCGGTTCGGCGGGGGTCAGCGCAGGCCGGTGGGGCGGTCCAGCGCGAGCCGGATCAGCCGGTCCACCAGTGCCGGGTAGTCGACGCCGCTGGCGGCCCACAGCCGCGGGAACATCGACGTCGGGGTGAACCCGGGCATGGTGTTGATCTCGTTGATGATCACCCGGCCGTCGGCGTCCAGGAAGAAGTCCACCCGGGCCAGGCCCTCGCACTCGATCGCGTCGAACGCGGTCAGCGCCTGCGCCTGGACCTGCACCGCGACCTCCTCGGGCAGGTCCGCGGGCACCGTGAGCTGGGTGTACTCCGCGCCCTCCGGCAGGTACTTGGTCTCGAAGTCGTAGAACTCGTGCCCGCCGCCGTCGACCACGATCTCGCCGCAGACGCTCACGTCCGGCGCCGCGCCGCCGAGCCCGCCGAGCACGCCGCACTCGATCTCACGCGGGTCGTTCGCGGACGCCTCCACGATCACCTTCGGGTCGTGCCGCTGCGCCTCCGCGACCGCGGCGTCCAGCTCGTCCGGCCCGGACGCCCGGCTGATGCCCAGGCTCGAGCCGCCGCGGGCCGGCTTCACGAACACCGGGTAGCCGAGCTTGTCGACCGCGTCCCGGCACGCCTGCGTGTCCCGGCGCCAGTCCCGGCCCCGGATCACGACGTACGGCGTGACCTCCAGGCCGGCCGCCTCGAACACGACCTTCATGTACTGCTTGTCCATCCCGATCGCGCTCGCCAGCACCCCGGCGCCGACGTACCGCATGTCGGACATCTCCATCAGGCCCTGCAGGGTGCCGTCCTCGCCCCACGGCCCGTGCAGCAGCGGGAACACCACGTCCACCTCGCCGAGCGTGCGCGGCACCTGCCCGGGCTCGCTGACCACCAGCTCGCGGTCGGACCCGACCAGCACCGGCAGCGCCGCAGCATCCACCTCGGGCAGCTTGCCGTCGGTGAGCGAGAGCCGTTCGGTGTCACCGCTGTCCAGCACCCACCGGCCATCGGTACGGATGCCGACCGGCACCACGTCGTACTGGTCGGTGTCGATCACCTTGAGCACGCCGGCCGCGGTGATGCACGAGATCGCGTGCTCGCTGGACCGGCCGCCGAACACCACGGCGACCCGGGGCTTGCGCGGGCTGTCAGTCATCCTGCGACCCTAACGGACATGACGAACCTGGATCCTGCCAGCCTCGTGGTGCACGCCGGCCGGCCCGCCCGCGAGCCCGACGCGCCGCTGACCGAGCCGGTGACGTTCGCCGCGACGTACGTCGCCGGCGGGCCGCTCGCGTACGGCCGGTTCGGCAACCCGACCTGGTCGGCGCTGCAGGACGTGCTCGGCGAGCTGGAGGGCGGCCGGGCGCTCGCGTTCGCGTCCGGGATGGGGGCGACGTCCGCGGTGCTCGACCTGGTGCCGCTGGGCGGCCGGGTAGTGGTGCCGCAGCACGGCTACAGCGGGCTGCTGGCCCTACTCGACCAGCAGGCCGCGACCGGGCGGGTCGCCGTCGAACGGGTGGACATCGCGGACACCGCCGCGGTCGCGGACGCCGTCCGGGACGCGGCGATGCTGTGGGCCGAGTCGCCGACCA
>Ga0075428_100000534_pt1 | contig 38745 bp, 43 predicted proteins | sample RhiMetdeltSRZDD2_FD_75291 | JGI IMG/M metagenome (GOLD analysis project Ga0075428, IMG submission 75291) | Populus rhizosphere microbial communities from Tennessee, USA - Rhizosphere MetaG P. deltoides SRZDD2 | ecosystem: Host-associated > Plants > Roots > Rhizosphere > Soil | place: USA... | reverse complement strand
GCCACATCCTCGGCATCGGCGACAATTACAACAATCCTTATTCGGTACCGGCTCGGCGCGCCTACAGCGGCCCATTCGAGATGCTCGACCGGGGCACCTTCAACGGACCCGGTGGGCCGCATAGCCGTTGGCTCATCCCGGCCACCGCGGGAGCGTCGATGGGCGCGCAGCACATGTTCCGCAACAAGATAAAGCTGGGGATCGTCGACGAGCAGAACGTGCTTCGGCTCTCGCGCGACGCCCTCGCCGGTTCGGGTGTCGTGGTCGCTCGGGTTACGGCCCGGGCCGTCCAACCGGGCGCCGCCGGGCTCAGCGGGGTGAATGTCGCTCTGGACGCCGGGGACCGTAGCCCGGCCTGCGACGTCAACGCCGACCCGCTGTGCGATGGCGGCGGCTACAACAACTACACCATCGAGGTCATCGACCGGATGGGCTTCGATTCGTTCACCCCGGACTCCGGCGTGCTTCTGGCCAAGACGAAGGACCGTGACGCGGCCCCGTTCATCTGGACCATCGACGCCAACCCGCAGGACATCGACCAGAACGACTTCGTGCGACCCGACGGCACGCCGGTCAAGATGACCATCGGCGACTACCGTCAGCTCTCTGACGCGCTGTTCCACGCCGGCACCGACTCCGGCAGCGAGTTCGAGTACGTCGACCAGGCCAACCGGCTGCATGTGTACGTGCTCGACATCGACCGTGATCCCTCGGGCGTCCTGTCCTACACCGTCGCCGTGCGGTCCCTCGACGGTTCCGGTCCGCATCAGCGTGGCGTGTTCGCCGGCCCGACCGTCGCGGTTCCGCCACCGCCCAACGGCTGGACGAAGTGCACACTGCCCGTCCTCAACACCGGTCGGACCGCGGCCGTGCCGCCCGGTCACCCGGAGGACGTGAGCGCTTACGTCACCTCGGATGTGTACCGGATCTCGGCGGCCCCATCGAGCGCCGGGTGGAGGACGTTCCTGCCGAAGACTGTTGTCGCGGCCCGGGCCGGCGAGATCGTGCCGGTGCAGGTCTTCGCCACGCGGGCCACAGGCACGAGGCCGGGTACCCAAATAAGAGTAACCGTGACCTCGGAGAGCGACCCGACGAAGACAACCACCGTGACCTGCCGCGTCCTCGGCAGTTCCGAGACCGAGTGACGCGTGGCCAGCGCGGCATCGTCCACATTGGACGATGCCGCGCTCGTCACGACAGCTGGCGTAGTAGCTCGACGATCAGCGGGATCATCGTGATCACGCCGAAGGCGCAGCCGTAGACCATCCCGAACACGGTGAGGCCGATGAAGACCGCGATGAACATGAAGAACCCGACCAGGCCGAGCCCGATCACGTACCACGCGGCGACAAAAGGCGCGGCCAGCGTTCTGAGGATGAGCCGGGTCACCAGCGGTCGGGGCGCTTCGACTCCCTCCTCCACATTGGCGCCCAACCGTTTCAGCCGCCACAGCCGCAGCCCGGGCTTGGGTCTGGGGCGGATCCACTGATCGCCGCTGGAGGAGGCCTCCGCTCCGAGAAACATGGACAGGTCCACCGGCCAGCCACCGCCGAGCCTGATCGGAGGCCTGGCCGTCCCGACATAGAGTTGCGCGGCTTCCCGCGCCAGCTCATGGGCGTACCCGGGCGGCTTGGTGCGCAGCAGTTCGTCCCGCTTGCGCATGAACGTGAGACGCTCGTCGGGACCGGCGGCCGACACCGCCCTTGCCACCGGGTCGGCCATCCGCAGTAGCTGCACGGCGGCCGCGTCCGCGTAGGCGGATCGGGCGCGCAGGAACCGGGCCTGCCAGGGTTTCATGAACAGGGACCACAGGATGGCCGAACAGATGGAGTAGCAGGGACTGGTGATCCCGAACGCGATGCCGAAGAGCGGGTAGAGGGGCTTGCCCAGGAGCCGGGTCAAGGACCGGCGCGGCGGAACGGCCGGTGCCTGGTCGGGTTCGGTGCGGAGGGTGATGAGCAGGTCGTGGACGCGGTTGAGTTCACGCTTGCGTACCGGCAACATCAAGGCCCGCCACACGCTGCCCGAGCGCGAATGAGTGCCCGTCTCCAGCACGTACTGGACCGCATTGGTGGTCATGCGGGCGGCGACGGTGGTGGTGAACACCTGCAGGTCGCCGTTGCCGGCCGAGGCGACAAGATAGGCGACCGTGGCCTGGGTGGCGTCGCGGTCCAGCTGGTCCAGCAATGCCCGCCCCACCACGAGAATCGCTTCGTCCGGCGAGGACCCGACGACCGCCGCGCCGGTGGCGGGGGTGCCATCCGGCCCGGTGTCCACGATCATCACCCGGGGCGGCCGTAGCCCGGCCGCGATGCCCATCTCCGCCACCACGTTTCCGAGCTGACGCTCCTCCATGTCGTCCAGGCGCGGCTCGCGCGCCCCGATCTCGGCCAGCAGTCCATCGGCGCCGGCCCGGCGGAACAGCCGCCGTACCCGAAGGTAGAGCAGCAACTGGGCGACCGCCCCCGGCCCTATCAGCAGGAGCGGAAGGCCCACCGCCGCGGCGATGCGGCGCCGTTGCGGGTCTTGGAGGTACGGCTCGAAGGTGTCGCGTAGCCACCGCAGCGAATCGGCCAACCCGTCCGGGCTCAGGAGCCCGAGCGCCAGCGAGGTGAGGTGCAGCACGACGAACGCGACCATCAGCAGCGGCGGGGTGAGCAGCGCGCTGAGCGGGATGCCTACAAGCGGCACGCCGACTGTGGTCAGCGCGCCGTACCACCGGGCGGCGCGGCGGTGCCGGCGCTGGGCGGCGAAGAACGACTCGCGGTCCACCGGACCGGGCACGGTCGGTCGGGGATATGCGCTCGGTTGCGCCATTCCTTGATCCTCGCGTACGGAAAGCCGAGCGTCATCAGACGAAAGGGAAACCGGGCCTAGACTCCTCGGGTATGTCGACAGCGTTGCGCCCCATCCGCGCCGACGACTGGCAGGCGGTGCATCGCTGGGCTCAGCTCATCGAGGTGTGTCGCTATCAGCCGTGGGGCCCCAACACTCCACAACAGACACAGGAGTTCATCGAGCTCGAGGCCCAGGAGTGGGAGGTCGAGCCGCAGCAGCGTTACCCATTCGTCATCCTCGTCAATGGCATGGTGTCCGGACTGGCCGCCCTGAACCCGCGACCGTTCCACCAGGCCGAGATCACCTACAGCCTGCACCCGGAGCATTGGGGCCGTGGCATCGCCACCGAGGCGGCCCGCGAGTTGCTGCGGCTCGGCTTCGCCGAGCACGGTCTACATAGGATCTTCGGCATGTGCGACCCCCGAAACGTCGCTTCCGGCAAGGTGATGCGCAAGGTTGGCATGGTCCACGAAGGCCGGCTGCGGCAGAACGTGCTCATCCGCGACGGTTGGCGCGACTCGGACGTGTACTCGATCCTCCGGCCGGAGTGGGGCCCTCGTTTCTAGCGTCATCCGTGCATACTGATGGGCCGGACCATTCCCTCGTCGTCGGAGCGCTTAGATGACCAACCCCTATGCACCACAGGATCCCTATGTGCCGCAGGGCTATCTGCCCCCGGCCAACGTCTACTACCAGCCCCAGGCCGGCGCGGATCCCAACGACCCATTGATCAATCCGCCGAACTTCGGCATCAACGGGTGGTTCGCCCGCGTAGGTGGGCTGTTCAAACGCAGCTGGAGATCCCTACTGCCGATCTTTGCCATCACCCACATCCTGCCCGTCCTCGGCTTCGCCGCCATCGGGGTGGTGGCCGCCCTCGCGATCGGTGGATCCGCGATGTCGTGGGCGGCCTCCCAGTCGCGGGTCGACCCCAACACCGTCGACTCGCCGGAGCTTCCCGACTGGCTGGGCTTCGGTCTGGCGGCCCTCTTCGGGGTCATCCTGATCCTGGTGGTGGTCTTCATGATCATGCAGATGGTGGGCTACGCCGCCGCCACCTACGCGGCGACCAGGGAAGCGATCGGCCAGCCGGTGCGGCTCGGCGAGGCGCTCAGTTACGGCTTCAAGCGCTCGCTGGGGCTGGCCGGCTGGCAGATCGTCGTCGGCCTTCTGATCCTGCTGGGCTTCGTCGCCTGCATCCTGCCGGCCTTCTACGTATATGCCGCGACCGCGTTGTTCGGTCCGATCTACCTGTTCGAGCGGAAAGAGCCGATCCGCCGGACATTCAACATCTTCAACAACAATCTCGGCCGCGTCCTCGGCCGTTTGGCGCTCATCCTGGCGGCGACCATCGCGGCCAGCGTGATCAGTAACGTGTTCGGCCTCATCGGGGATGTGGCGACCGGCTACTCCGACGATCCGACGCTGATCATCGGCTCGGCGGTGATCGGCAGCCTGTTCGGGTTGGTGATCCAGCTCCCGCTGACCATGTTTACCTTCGCCGGCATCCTGCTCACCTACACCGAGCAGCGCGGATACGAGGGCCCGGTGAACTCCGGCCACCTCGCCGCCGAGCTGTGATCGTCGTTGCTGGCGCTCGCCGCGGTGCGAGCGCCAGCAACTTAGAGGGTCACGACGAAGAAGTTGGTGGGCAGGTTGATCACCACGCGCTCGTAGATCTCGGCCATGAGCGCGATGCCCGGCTCGGCGAAGGTGCGCGGGGGCGGCTCGGCGAAGCGGATCACCGAGTGCCCGGCGTCGAAGAGCAGGGCACCGTGGCCGAAGTCGCCCACGATGGCGGTGCCCGGATCGACCAGGCGGGTGCGCACGATGAAGACGCCGTGCTGTTCGAGGTCGTCCATCAGGCGGCCGCGCCCCATGTAGGTGTAGTAGTCGATGGGATTGATGATGATGCCGTCGGCCGTGCCGCCCATCTGCTCCACCTCGTTGCAGGCGGACAGGAGGGTGGAGCCGAACGGGCCCAGCTCCGTGATGCGGCCGATGCCGGGCAGGTTCAGCAACCCTCCCCGGCCCCGGATGATGGTGTCGTTCTCGGCGGTGGCCAGGCGGATGATGAGCCGGTAGTTGATGAAATTCTCGAAGGTATCGGGGTCCTCCCAAAGGTCTTGCGGCACTTGCACCCAGGCGGTCGTGGAGTACAGCTCGGGGACGGCTGAGCGGTGGAACCGGCTTGCCGCCTCACGCCGCATCTGGGCGCCTTCGACCTCGGGATCGTCGGGCTGGGGCGGGCTCTCGTGCCAGTAGAACCGTTGCGGCTCCCGGGAGAGGTTGACAATCTTGAACATGTTGCGGGCCGGGTAGCGCGGCTTGCGCCGCAGGCTCGACAGCCCATCGGTGACGGTCACGTCGTAATCGACGCTGGTGTCGAAACCCTTCTCGGCGAAGGCATCGACGAAAATCCGGCCCGGTGACAGCCTCGCCTTCTGCTCGGCCACGACGTCGGCGAGCGTGCGCCGCACGATGTCGGTCATGAGCGGGCCGTGACCACGATGCGGTCCCGTGGACCCGAAAGTGGCTTCTGGTAGGTGAAGGCGGTGCTGGTCACGTCGCGGAATCCGCACTCCTCCACGTTGCGGTGCAGGTACTCCTGGGAGAACCAGAAGTACTTGGATACCTTGGGATTTTCCTGCAACTCGGCGTCGTTGCGCGGTGGGTCGTTGGAGATGACAAGCGCGCCACCGGTTTCGGGTAGCCACGACCGCAAGCGCAAGATGACATTCTGGATCGCGGCGCCGGAGTCGGCGATGTGCCCGAGGATACCGTCGGCGTAGATGACCGGCCACGGCCCGGGCGGTGGGGTCCAGGTGAAGACGTCCGCCTTCACCGCGTTGACTCCCTTGGCCTTGGCCAGTTCGACCGCATGCTCCAGGGCGTCGATGCCTAGCACCCGGATGCCGTCGGCCGCGATCGCGGCTTCGATCATCGCGTTGCCGCAGCCCACGCTGAGCAGCCCCGGGTCGGGGGATTCGGCGAGCAGCCCGCGCAGCAGGCCGTCCATGAAGCGTTGGTACGGCTCGCTTGAGGTGGCCGGGGTGGTCACGTCGCCGCGCCCTTCCCCGCGTTCCCAGATGTGATAGATGCTGGGCTCGCCGTCGTTGTCCTGCAAATAATAATCTCGTACGGCTTGAACCTGTTCGGTGTCCGACATGAGGAGATTCCCTTCTCCCACCGGCCGTCCACGGTCACATTTACATCTACCTCGATATGAACTTCTCGTCAACGGTTGACGAAAACGTGACTTCGGAGAATTATTGATTTGAATCTTCATGTAGCGGCCGGAACACGGAGTACGGCGTGGACAGAAGGCTTGCCGTGGATGGCGGCACCCCGGTCCGGAGTATCCCTTGGCCCACCTACGACAAAGGGGCGGTCTTCGTCCATCCCGAGGACGAAGACGCGGCAATGCGTGCCATTCGCAGCCACCTCTACTTCCGTTACGACTACCGGGGACAGAAGGAGACCGAGTGCGGCATCCTCGAGGAGGAGCTGTGCCGGTTCTTCGGCTGCGCGCACGCGCTGGCGGTGTCCAGCGGCACAGCCGCGCTGGCGCTGGCCATCATGGCGTCGGGCGTCCCGCGCGGCTCCCTGATCGTGTGCCCGGGCTTCACCTTCGTCGCCACGCCCAGCGCCATTCTGCTGGCCGGATGCCGGCCCTTCCTGGCGGAGGTGGACGAGGACCTGCACCTGGACCTGGCCGATCTGCGGCGCCGCTGGACCCCTGAAATCAAGGCGATCCTGGCGGTGCACATGCGCGGGTTCGCCGCCGATGTCAAGGCGCTCAACGATCTCGCCGCGGAGAAGGGTGTGCCACTTTTCGAGGACGCCGTGCCCGCGCTCGGCGCCGAGCTCGACGGCCGCAAGCTTGGCACCTTCGGGCTGGCGGGCGGCTTCAGCACCCAGTCGGACAAGTCGCTCAACAGCGGCGAGGGCGGCTTCCTGGTCACCGACGACGACACCCTTTTCGCCCGCGCCGTGGTGCTTTCCGGCGCGTACGAGGGCCGGTTGCGCCGGCATTTCCCGGACAGCGAGCCGCCCATCGCCAACGACCTCGACCTGCCGGTGTTCAGCTTCCGCATGGACGAGATCCGGGCGGCGCTGCTGGGCGCGGAGATGAGTCGCCTTCCCATGCGCCTCAAGCTCTTCCGCCGCAACTACGACTACGTTTCGGCGGCCCTGCGGGACCTCCCGAAGATCGCGATACGAAAGCCGGTGGCGCCCGGTGCCTACCTCGGCGAGGCGTTTATTTTCCGTGTACCGCAAGGTGACGCGAGGTGGTTTGCCCGCGCGCTGTGCCGCGAGGGCATCGACGCGCGTAACCTCGGCTCGGCCGACGACCGCAATGTGCGCGCCTTCTGGAACTGGCGCTTCATGTTCGGCGACATGGACGTGGCGGATATCCAGGCGCTGCTGCCGAACACCACCCGCTACTTGACGCAGGCGGTGGACATTCCCTTGTCCTCCACGCTATCCCGGCGGGACTGCGACCACCTGATCGAGGCGGTGCGCCGGGTGGCGGGAGCGCTATGACGGCGCGGGTGAAGGTGCTGTGCATCACCGGCTGGTGCCGCAACGGCAGCACCATCATCGGCAACATCCTCAACGAGATCCCGGGTTTCTTCCACGCCGGCGAGCTGCACTTCCTGTGGAAGAACGCCGCCGGCAAGGGCGCCAACAACCTGTGCGGCTGCGGCTGGCCGCTGACCGCGTGCGCCGTCTGGGCGCCGATCCTACCGCTGGGCCGGCCAGAGGGCTTGTCCGCCAATGATTTCGCCGACACCGTCATCCGGCGTCAGCGCGCCTGCGTGCGCACACGGCACACCTGGCGGGTGCTGGCCCAGAAACCAAGCGACGCTTTGAAACAGCACAAGGAACTGATGACAGGCACCTACCACACCATCGCCGAGCGGACGGGCGCCGAAGTCATCGTGGACACCACGAAGATTCCGGGGGAGGCGGCGCTGTTGCCGTTCCTGGACGGCATCACGCCGTACTTTGTGCATCTGGTCCGCGATCCGAGGGCGGTGGCCTACTCCTGGCGGGAGCCGAAGCAGTACATCTGGGCAATGCCGTCGTGGAAGAGCACCGCCTACTGGGTCGGGTTCAACCTGGCGTGCGAGGCGATCACCCGGCGATACCCGGACAGCTCGCTGTTGCTGCGCCACGAGGATTTCCTGGCCGACCCGGCCGGAACCATCGATGTGCTGCTGAAGCTGTGCGGCGCCGATCCCGGCGCCAACCCGATGCGGGGGCGCGGGGTCGAGCTGCACACCAACCACACGGTAACCGGCAACCCGGATCGCTTCCGAACCGGCCAGACCGTCGTCAAGGATCGCGACGACGCCTGGAAAACCGTTCTCGGCCAACGTGCCAAGCTGGCCGCGACGGCACTGTCCTGGCCACTGTCCAAACGCTACGGTTACTGAGGAGCATGGGTGGATCTCGGGCTTGAGAACAAGGTGGCGCTGATCGCGGGCGGCTCCAGCGGCCTGGGCCTGGCCACCGCCAAAGAGCTGGCGCGCGAAGGCGCCCACGTCGCCATCGGTGCCCGCGACCCGGACCGGCTGGCCAAGGCGCAGCGCAGCATCGAGGAGGTGGCGCGCGGCCGGGTACACGCGACAAGCATTGACATCACGGATACCGCCGCCGCTCGCCGGTGGATCGACGGCGTCGCCGCCGAAATGGGCGCGCTGCACATCGTGCTCGTCAGCGGCGGCAGCCCGCCGATCGGCACCGCCGCCCAGTTCGAAATCGACGACTATCACGCCGCGTTGCGGCGGATTCTCCTTCCCGCCGTGGGCATCGCGCTGGCGGCGTTGCCGCATCTGGAGGCGGCGGGGTGGGGCAGGCTGCTTTTCATCGCCTCGGAGACGGCCAGCGTGCCGATCAGCCCGCTGGCCTTATCCGGTGTGACCCGGGCCGGGCTGGTCCGGTTCGCGCAGGCCCTCGCGTCGGAGGTGGGCCGAAGGGGTACAACGGTAAATGTCTTGGCACCCGGGGGAGTACGCACGCCGCCGATGGAGAGAGCGGCCGCCAAACTCGCCGGCGACGGCGACATCGAGGCCACCCTGGCCCGGATGGGTCACCACAGCGCCCTGGGCCGCCTGGCCCGGCCGGAGGAGGTGGCCGCCGTCGCCGTGTTCCTGGCGAGCGAGCGGGCCTCGTTCGTCACCGGCCAGGTGCACCTGATCGACGGCGGCGCCAGCGTGACCGGTCCGGACCTGCCCCACCTGACCACCGCGGGCAAGGACACCTACGCATGAGCCAAACCTATTCCGAGCGTGACGTCGGCGAATTCTTCGATCAGACCACCCAGACCTACCTGAGTTTCTGGGACAGCGAAGGCGTTTTGCACACGGGCTACTTCTCGAGCGACACCGATGACGACTACCGTGCCGCCGCCGAGCGCACCTCCGACCTGCTGGCCGAGGAGGCCGGGATCGACGCGTCGTCCTATGTGCTCGATGTGGGCTGCGGCTGCGGCAACTTCCTGCTGCGTCTGGGCCGGCGCCTCGGCTGCCGCGGCGTGGGGTTGGACCTGAGCGTCGAGCGGATAAAATTCGCCCGGCAGCTGCTCGCGGCCGAGGAAAGCCCGCTCGACATCGAGTTCAATCACGGATCGGCGACTCAGATGCCTTATGGCCCAGGCGAATTTAGTCACGTGGTGAGCCAGGATGCTTTATTCTTGGTACCGGACAAGCCGCGCAGCCACACGGAGGTCCACCGCGTCCTGGCGCCCGGCGGCATCTTCGCCTTCTCCGACTTCCTCCAGCCCACCAAACACATCAGCGAACGCGCCCGCAAGCACGTCTACGACCGGGTCCGGTGGAGCAACGGCTACTCCCTGGTCGAGTACCAGTCGGCCCTGGAGAGCGCCGGCTTCGAGATCCTGCTCGCCCGCAGCCTCGGCCGCCACATCCGGCAGACCTACCGCGTACTGGGCGTGACCGCGCGGGAGCGGGCATCCTCCACATCGGACATAGCGGCGCGCGACTGGATACTCGCCTTCGCCGCCTCGTGCGAGGAGATCCAGGTAGCCATTGACCACGATGAGTTCGGCTGGGGGATTTTCGTTGCCCGCAAACGATCCTGACGTCCTGGTGGTCGGCGGCGGTGTCGTCGGCCTGTTCTGCGCATACTACCTGCGCCTGTCGGGCTGCGACGTGGTGCTGGTGGAGCAGGGAGCGGTCGGTGGGCCGCAATCGTGCTCGCACGGCAACAGCGGCTTCGTGGGCACGCAGGGCGCGGCGCCCCTCAACGAGCCCTTCGAGCTTCCTGGCGGCGCGGACGCGAGCCTGCGCTCGTGGCTGGCCCACTACCGCGACGCCGGTGACGCCGCCGCCGCCTCCGCGCTCCTGCTGGAGCTGAAGAAGCAAAGCCTGGACATCCTGCGCGCACTCCACCCGGCGGGCTTCACCGACACGGGAATGGTGCTCGCCTTCAAGACACCACGAGGATTCGAGCAAGCGCGCCGCTCCGGAGTCGCGTTTCATGCGCTGTCCCCGGACGAGCTGCGCGGGCTGGAGCTTGATGTCCATGGTGGACTGTACAATCCGGACGGTGGATACGTCCGCGCGCCGGAGTTCGTCACCGAACTGGCCCGGATGCTCGAAGGGATGGGAGTCTCGATTCGCGAGCAGGAGCGGGTGGTCGGCTTCGAGGCGGCCAACGGTTTGGTCAGCCGGGTGCACACCGACCGGGGCGAGTACCGTCCACACGAGACAGTCCTCGCCGCCGGCGTCGACACGGTGGAGCAGGCCCGCCTGCTCGGCTTGGACGTTGCCCTCCAGCCGGTCAAGGGCTACAGCGTCACGATCGAAACCCCTTATGCGCCACGGCTTCCGATTCTGCTCGGTGAGGCCCGGGTCGCGGTGGCGCCGTTGGGCGGCGGCCGGCTTCGCTTCGCCGGGGGACTGCACCTGTCCGGAGTGGACAGTTCGCCCGAGAGCGTCCTGAGCGCCGTCCGCTCGTACCTTCCGCGGATGGAGTGGGCCGGGACGGTCGAGGTGTGGAGCGGCCTGCGCCCGTGCACGCCCGACAGCCTGCCCTTCCTGGGCCGCGCCTATCCCTACCGGAATGTCACCATCGCGTGCGGCCACGGGACCATCGGCATGGGCATGGCCCCCGCCAGCGGCCGGCTCATCGCCCAGCTCCTGGCCGGCGGCGGCCCGACCGACATCGACCTCAAGCCGTTCCGCGTCGACCGCTACCCGAGGGGTGCGTGATGGTCACCATCGGTGTCCTGTGCCTCGACACCTCGTTCACCAAGATCCCGGGGCACATCCGCAACCCGTCGACCTTCGGCTTCCCCGTGGTGTACCAAGTGGTGCGAGGAGCGACGCCGCAGCGGGTGGTGAGCCAGGGTGACCCGCGGCTGCTCGATCCGTTCATCGCCGCGGCGAAAGAGCTTCAGGCCCAAGGGGTCGCGGCCATCACCGGCGCGTGCGGGTTCCTCGTTCTGTTCCAGCGGGAGCTGGCCGACGCCGTCGACATCCCGCTCTACACCTCCAGCCTGATCCAGCTGCCGATGGTCGCCCGGATGCTCCGATCCGGTACCAAGGTCGGATTGCTGGTCGCCAAGCAGGAGTCGCTGACGCGGCGCCATCTGGAGGCGATCGGTGCCGAGACGGTGCCGGTCTGCGTCGCCGGCATGGCCGGCTGCCCCGAGTTTCGCGAAGTCATGCTCGAGGGCAGGCGCGACGAGCTCGACGTCGAGCGCCTGCGGGGCGAGGTGCTGGGCCAGGTCGAGCACCTGGCGCAAGCCAACCCGGGCATCGGGGCGCTGGTCATCGAGTGCACCGACCTCGTCCCGTTCGCCCACGAAATCCAAGGGCGCCTTGGCATCCCGGTCTTCGATATCGTCACCCTCACCGAAATGGTGTATGCGAGCCTCATCCGGCAACGCTGGCCTGCGCGGCCAGGGCCGCGCCCCGAGCACCCGCCATATCCAGATCCTTGACCAGAGCGAACGTGACGCCCGTCTGCTCCTGCCGTAACACGGTGTGCCGGCGCACCTGGTCGAGGAACCACTCGCGAAAACTCGGCACGGTCTCGACCACGCCGCCGCCCACGAAGTACGCATCCGGGTCGGTGAAGTTGGCGGCGATGGTGAACAGCCGGCCCAGCGCCATCGCCTGTTGCTCGAAGATTTTCAGCGCCATCGGGTCGCCGCTCTCGCCGGCCGAGCGCACCAGCCGGGCCGCCTTCTCGATCGGCAGGGTGGCCAGCTCGTGACCGGGAAACCGGGGCAGCCAGTAGGGCAACAGGTTGCGGGTGATGCCGGTCAGCGAGGCCACGCTCTCGACATCGCCGGAGAAACCGCACGCGCACACCGGGACCGGTTGACCCTCGGCGAGCAGCCCGTCCATCGGGATGTGGACGTGGCCCAGTTCCCCGGCCATCCCGGCGGCGCCCTTGATGACCTGCCCGGCCTCGATGACACCGCCACCCAGGCCGGTGCCCACGATCGCCGACACCGAGGAGTGCCGGGCCGCCGCCTCACCGAAGTGCGACACGTGCGCGTAAAGAGCCGCCGCGTTGCCATCGTTGTTGTAGACAACGGGCAGCTCGAGGCGGGTCTCGAGTGCGGTGCGGACGTCAAAGCCATACCAAGCGGGAAGCGCGAAGTTGGTCGATCCGCGCGAGGAGATCACACCATCGGCACTGGCCGGCCCGGGAGTGTCCAAACCCACCGCACGCACGCAGGCCTGGTCGATCCCGGTCAGCTTGACCACGGCGGCCACCGCCTCGGCGAGCGCCTCGATGGCCGCCTCGGGACCCTCGAGAACGCGGCTGGGCATCTCCACGAGACCATCGACCAGGAATCGCCCGGCGGCATCCAGCACCGTGGCGTTGGTTGCGGTCCCGCCGACATCGAGGCCGACGACTACCGGTCCGGGTGAGGAAGCCACGACACGATCATACGACAACACGATCGCCCGACTACCAGTGCCCTTTCGGTTTTTCGGCCGCGGTCGCCGACCACCGGTTCAGCGGATAGTCCATCGTCCACACATATTGGCGGATCGCGGGGTATCCGAGCACCATGTCCATCGGCATCGGGTCCTGGGGCAGCGGCACGGTCGCCACCTTATGCGGGGCAAGGGTTATCCCGCCCGCGGTGCAGGCCGACATAAGGTACATCTGGGTTTCCAGCGACTGGCCGACCGAGTCGAAACCGGTGCTCGTGCCGATCGGGGTGAACAGCTCTTCATGAGCGGCGTGAAAGGACGTGTTGACCACACCCAGGGTGGCACCGGTGTCCCAACAGGCAAGTGCCCCAACGCCCTCCGGGAACTCCAGCTCCAGGAAGGGTTGCCCGTTCGGGCTGCGGCGCATGGGCCAGCTCGCCGGCAGCGAACCGCTGGGTACGAAGTCCACCAAAGTCTGGCCGAGGTCCAGGACCATGGCCATGTCTGCGAGGACGTCCATCGCCACCAGGCTGGGGCGATCGTCGCGCACTGTGCGCACGACCGTGATGTCGGACCTCGCGAACGGTCCGACCGCCAACGACTCCAGCGTCACCAGATCGTCGGTGATCGCGCCGAACAAGCCATGTGATTGCTTGGTCCCCACGGCCGGCAGCCCGGCGATCGCGGCGTCAGTCAGGATGCGGGTCTGTCCCGCCCCGGTATCGAGCAGGAACCGGTACGGCCGGCCGTCGACGGTGCCGTCGATATACGGCTCCCACAGCTCGGGATCGTCGGGGTCGGGTTTCATATGCAGCGGCACAGCGGTCACCGCAGCAGGTTAGTACAGGAGCGCGGTTCACACCGACCCGCCGGTCATTCGGTCCAGGCGGCGGTCATGTCCAGCCGGCGCTGCCAGAGACTTGCCGCCTCGGTTGTCCAGTGTCGGCACATCTCAAGCAGCGAGCGGCATTGGACCAGCATGGCTTGGTGCCGGAGCGGCCACGCCGGCCGGTGGCCGTAAGCGTCAAAGAACTCGTCGAGCGCGTCGATGTGTTCGCGGTGGTGCATCCGGACGATCCACTCGCACCAGGCCAGGTCCCGCACCGGGTTGCCGGGCTCGGCCCACTCCCAGTCCAGCACGGCGGTGACGGCGAACGTGTCCGGGTCGAGCAGGAGGTTGTTGGGGCCGTAGTCACCATGCACCAGCACCTGTCCCGAGTGGAGGGTGGTGCCCGGGAACACCTGTGCCGGGTCGACTTCGTGGATGCGGTTCAGCATCTGGCCGCAGGCCCGCAAGACCGCTGGGGCTTGGCCGGCCTCGATCAGATCCTGACCGTGTACACCGGAAATAAAGCCCAGGCACACGCTGACCTCGTCGCCGCCCCACAGCGGCGGCACCGGCAACCGGCCGCGCAGCCGTTGCAGGGCGGCGTACTCCCGTTGACGGCGCGTGGCCCGGTCGGGGCCTTGATAGCGCTTGAGCACCACGGCGCCGTCGCTACGGGTGTCATTGCTATAGCCGTGGCGCATGGGAAGCATCACGGTATGGGCGTCGGCGGCATAGCGACCACGGCGAGTCCCATTAGGACGGTCACCACGGCCACGGCGACAAAGACATGCCCCGACCCTCGGGCGATGGCCACACTGTCCATATTGGAGCGGATGCTGGCGTTGGCGATGGCGCCGAACATCGCCACCCCGACCGCGCTACCCAAGGAACGGCTGAACAAATTGTTGCCGGTGACCACGCCGCGGTCGGCCCAGCCCACCGTGGTCTGCGCGAGGATGATCGTGGGCGAATTGACCAGTCCCATCCCGGCGCCCACGATAAAACAGGCCGCTGCCACCTGCGCCACGGTGGAGTCCGCGGACAGCAGGGCGGCGAGCACACTGCCGGTGATGGTCACCGCGCCACCGATCAGCGCCGTGGCACGGAAACCGATCCGCATGTAAACCTTGCCCGACTGCGATGCCGTCAGCGGCCAGCCCAGGGTCAGCGTCGCCAGTGCGAACCCGGCCACCAGCGGGCCGGTCCCGAGCACGCCCTGGACGAACAGGGGAACATAGGAGGTCAGCCCCATCAGCGCGGCCCCCACACACAGCGACACCAGGCTGCAGGCGACCAGGGTCCGGTTGCGGAATATCCACAATGGAAGGACCGGCTCGGCGGCGCGCCGCTGCACATACACGAAACAGGCCAGCACCACGAGGCCGGCCGAGGGAACACCGATCCCGGCCGCCGACCACCACGCCCACGCCTCGCCCCCTTCGAGCAAGCCGAGCAGGACAAGGGTGCAGCCGACAAGCAGCAGCGCCGCGCCGGTGTAGTCCAAGGTGTGGTTGCGGCGCACCACCTTCTCGTGGAAGTTGCGCAGCAACACCGTGGCGGCGATCAGGCACAGCGGAACGTTGACGAAGAAAATCCAGCGCCAGCTCAGGTACTCGGAGAACAGCCCGCCCAGCGTCGGCCCGACCACCGCCGAGATGGCCCAGACGCTGGCCATGTAGCCCTGGACCTTGCCGCGCTCCTCAAGGGAGTAGATGTCCCCGGCGATGGTCAGGCTCATCGGCTGCACCGCGCCCGCGCCGATGCCCTGGATCGCCCGGAACGCGATCAGCGCGGGCATCGACCAGGCCAGGCCGCACAGAATGGAGCCGAGCAGGAACACGCCGATTCCAAACAGCATCACCGGTTTTCGGCCGAAGAGGTCGGCGAGTTTTCCATACATGGGTACCGTGACCGCCTGCGCCAGAAGATAGACGGAGAACAGCCACGGAAACTGGGCGAGCCCGCCAAGGTTGGCCACCACCGACGGCACAGCCGTGGCGATCACGGTCGAGTCGATCGCCACCAGACCGATCGAGAGCATCAGCGATATGAGGATGGGACCGCGCTCGGACCGGAACCCCACACCATCGGACCTCGCACGGATCTCGGCTTCAGCCATGCACACGATCTTAAGCCCCGTCACGGGCTTGACTGAAAGGGTCACAATGGGTGTTCTATCGACGGGAGGCGATGGTGCCGGTGCGACCGGGATCGCGGCCGGCCGCCGATACCAGCGCCATGGCCGACGCCTGGCCCCGCGTCCTCACTTTCCTTACCGGTGCCCGGTAGGCCCGGTCGCGCCGGCCTGATGTTCGTCCACCCATCGTTGCGGCCAGGGTCGGGCGCGGTACCAGTCGAAGGGGTTGAAGCCGAAACTCTGCCGCGTCACGCGCGAGGCGTGGTCGGCGTTGTCGTAGTGCGTGTTGGCCACGTGGAACAGCGCCCACCATCGGTCCCACGAGGTTTCGGCGTCGGGCGTCTCGTCGTTGGGCATGACGATGAGCGTGTTCTGTTCGGGGACAAGCACATAGGCGCCGCGCGGCAGCGGCGCCGGGGCCACCTCGTCCAGCAACACCGCCCAGGACGACGCCGGGATGTCGGTGCCGGGGGCGGCCGTCGTGAGGTACATCTCCACCGGCGTGCAACCCGTCTCGTCCTCGACGCGTACCGTGTGCGTTTCCCAAATCGGCGGCGGTAGCCGGCGAAGCCCGGCCCGGACCGATTCCAGCAGTTGCTCGGCGGATGTCTGCCACGCCGTCACCGCGGAGTTCGGTACCAGCACCGTCATCTCCGACGCGTCGTCCAGTTCCGGGACCCGGGCCAGAAAACTGACGTATAGCCCGTCGGCGATGGGCACCGCGAAGCACTCGTCGGGGCCGTCGGGTTGGCCACCCTGGTAGGTCGGCTCAGGCCGTTCCGACAGCCACACCCGCAGGAGCGGCTCGACCTCGGCGAACGGCGTACGGGTCAGCCGGTCGCGGTGGGCCTGCCCCTCGACCCAGTGGGCGACCTGCCGGAAACAGATCGAGTCCCAGTCCGCCGGTGTGCTGTCCCGGCAACGGGTGGCGAGCCCGGACAGCGAGAAAAAGCACTCCTCGGGCGGGTGTCCGGCGTACATCGTGAGAAGTCCCTCATCGAAATCGCGCCCTTCGGCGCCGTAGCACCCGCATGCTTCCTCGAGCGCGGCGCAGAAACGGTCGTAGTCGTCGGGGTTGAAGTACCCGCACCAGTCTGGGACTACCTGTTCGTCCGGCACAGCCATCCAGGGTACGGCAACCGGCGCGAGTGTCCGATGTAGACAGACGGTGTAGTGCCCGTCACGTTGATCGTCCTGGTTGGATCGGTCGACAATGGCATGCCTTGGATCGCCGCTGGTCGCGACGCCGCCTGAACTTTCCATGCGCTGCATATAAGGTCGCCTGGCCATCCAGCCGGGATGGCTGGAACATAAGGAGAGCATCCGACCTGGCGCTTATCTGCTAACCTGCGGGCACGCATTCACTAACGACGATCAAAAGGGGTATCGGGATGTGGGGCGGTGACCCGAGCGCGGATGGTCTGCTGGATCCGGATAGCGCCCACGAGCAGATCGCCAAGTGGCGAGATCGCGTGGAACAGATGGCGGTCGACACGAAAGCGATGAGTGACCGCCTCCGAGATGCGCGGTTGACCGCGACCGACGACACCGGGATGGTCGAGGTGACGATCGATGCCACGGGCCGGCTGGTGGATCTGAAGCTGGGTAACCGGGTCCGTCAAGTGGCGCCCGAACAGGCGGCGAAGACGATCATGCAGACCATCGGCAAGGCCACCCGCAAGCTGGGTGAGCGCGCGCAGGAGATCATCGCCGAAACCATGGGGACGGAGTCGGCGGCGGCGCGTGAGATCGCCGAGCGGGTGGGGCAGCAGCTGCAGCCGCCGGAGTCGGCCCGGGACGACGACGATGACCGGTCGAGGGGTCGGTGAGCGGGATGGCTGAGGGGTTTCAGGTCATAACGGAGCAGATCCGCACGCACGCCCGCAATGTCGAGGCGGTGGAGGCCCGCTTCCAGGCGGTGAAGTCGGCCAGCGCGCACATCACGCAGAACGACAAGGCTTACGGGCTGTTGTGCGCGTGGATGCCGATGATTCTGGAGGGCCGGCACAAGCGCCAGGACGAGCTGTACTCCTACGTGGAGGAAAACTTGTCCCTGGTGTCGCAGCACCTGGTGAAGGCGGCGGACGGGTACGACGACGCCGACAACGCCGCGGATGAGCGCGTCCGCGGGGCCGGTCGGTTGGGGAGATGATGATGGCTGAGTCTAACGGGGCGAGGTGGGTGCGATGACCTCGCTTGTCGCCGGTGTCGAGTCCACCCGGCACGCGTGGACCGGGGCGTCGCTGGCCGACTCCGTCCAGGGCCTGGTCGACGCGATCGAGAGCGAGGGTTGGGTCGACGACGCGCTGGCCGGCGTCGGGCTGGCCGTCGAGGTCGGGGCGACGATCCTCGACCCGTTCAGCGCGCTGCTGGCCAACGGGCTGGGCTGGGCGATGGAGTACTTCGATCCGTTGCGGGACATTCTCGACAAGCTCGCGGGCATGCCCGATGTGGTGGCCTCGCACGCGGCGACCTGGGACAACATGGCGGCCGAGCTGGACAGCATGGCCGCGGACCTGAAGAGTCACCTGGAACGGGATATGCCCGAATGGCGAGGCGCCGCCGCCGACACCTACCAGGGCCTCATGGGCAACAACGTCGAGGCCCTTTTCGGGCTGGCGGGAACCTCGTCGGCGATGGCGGCCGCCACGCAGGCGGCTGGCAACCTCGTGATGTTCACCCGCGACATCGTCCGGGATCTCATCGCCGACCTGGTGGCGCGGGTCATCGTCTGGGCCGTCGAGGCGATCTTCGTGGTCACGATCCCGGTGGTCGCGGCGCAGATCGCCGCCGCCGTTCTCAAGTGGACCGGCCGGATCATGACCTACGTCGGTGCCCTGGTCACCAGCCTGACCAACCTCACCAAGCTGATTAACGGGTAAGGCGGCCATGACTCCACGACCTCGAGCACCACGCACCGGTGGCACCGGTGGCGGACGCCCACACGGCGGTGACGCCGACGCCCCCACCACCGGTCGCAGGAGACCACGGCGGTCGCACGGTGGCGCCTCCGCGGGAAGTGTCAGCCAGGCTCACACATCGATCACCCAGGTCGCCCACGCGGGTCGGCCCGGCGGTGTGGGGCCGGCCGGTGCCCGGCAGCGCGGCAGCACCAGCGGCCAGCAGGGTCAGCAGCTGCCTCCCGGTCACTACCGCGACGCGGACGGCAATGTCCGCGGACCGGATGGCCGTTACGCCAACGATCCGTTCGCTCCACCACGGCCGCATAATCGGGACGCCGAATATCCCAGCGGCTACAGGCAGAGCACCCACGACGACATGGCCGCGAGGTACACCGACGAAGGCCGGGCCCAGGGTGGTGTGCCACGCGACGCCAACGGCGACCGGATCCCGCGCGACCAACTCACCTGGCGCGACGCGCAAGGTAGGAGAGTCCCTTACGACCAACTGACTTACGAACACCGGACTCCGGTCGTTGAGCATTGGAACAGCGAGGGGCACAACGCCTCACAGGCGGCCAGAAACGATTGGTACAATGATCCACGAAATCTGGTGCCGATGACGAGAAGCCAGAACTCCAGCGGCGGCGGTTCGATGACGGAGCGCTACCGGCAGGACACCGGGACCGGTTACCAGCCATAGCACGCGCCCCCGAGGCGCGCCCGATCCTCAAATACATCAAGTACTTTTCGAAAAATGTGGAGCGTTATGGTCGACATTGCTGCTGCGGTGAACGAATTTCCCGGCGTCCGGCCCGTCGCCGGGCTGGATGGTTGCTGGACGTGGGGGGCCGGCGGGTTCTACTTCACCCTCGCGCTGACCGCCGACGGCAACCACGCGATGCAACTCAACTGCCGCGACGAGCTGGATCTCGATCTGGTGGTCGCCACGCTGGCCTTCGCCCGCGCCCACACCGACACCGTCCTGTCCGCCGCGCCGATGGTCGCCGTAGAGGGCTTCACCTCGCCGTCGGCGACCCCGTTCGACGCCGTCGGCGCGGTTATCCCGGCCGTGCATCGCTACCTCGAGTACGAAAATCGCGAGCTCAACGACGTCACCTACGCGGTCTTCCCGGCCTATCGGTGCGAGTTCTCCGGTCTGGAGACCCAGAAGGAGGCGACGTACCGGTTCGACCGCATGCTCGACGCGGCCAACCTCGGCCGGGGTCCGTCGCCGTGGGTCCGGATGCGGTACGACAACCCCAAAACCGGGGCGGGCAGCGTCGGCACGGACCTGGGCATCGCCTCGTCGGAGGCCCTCCTGCGGGAGTTGCGGAATCTCGAGAATGCCGACGACGCCTTCGTCGAGTTCGAGAACTTCCGCGGTGAGCGGTGCCGGGCGGCCTGGACCGGCGAGCCCCAACTCTCCTTGGGCGACAAGACGCGCACCATGGAGATGCCCGACCTGCTTGCCTGGGCGTACAAGTTCGTCTACGAGGGAGTCGACGATGCGGCTTGAAATCGACGGTGAGCCGGCGCTTGACGACCCCACGCCCGAGGATGTGCGCCGAACGCTGCTGCGGCTGACCCCGTCCCGCCCTACCTGGGCGGTCCTCGACCTGGGGGTCAACTACTACATCCAAACCAAGATCCTTGAGGACGAGCAGTTCGTTGTCGAGTATCGCGATGGCGGCCCGGACCGGCACTACAAAGCGGACGGTTCGCAGCTGCAAGACCCGGTCGTCGACGCGTTCCTCGACTACCACGCCAACGGCAACCACTGGCGTACCGCTTTCGAATGGCTCCGCGTGGAGATCTCATGACCAGCACAATGTCACCGTCGGGTGTGGTGGTCCCGGTCACGGACGCGACCTATCCACACCTGGTCTTCACCAGACGCGAACCCATCCTGCTGGCGTTCATGGACTACGGCGACAGCACGTGCCAGGCGCTGCAGCCGGTCCTGGACCAACTCGCCCACGACCGGGAGGGGACCCTCGTCGTGGCCACCATCGACATCACCCCCAATCCCACGATCGCCGAAACCTGGGGCATCACCGAGCCGCCGGTCATGCTGCTGCTGCATGGAAGTGTCCTGCAGCGCGTTTTCCTCGGCGTACGCCCCTACGCCCGGCTCGTCCAGGAGATCGACGAGATGGACCTCCCCGACACCCCGGCCGCGGCACCCGTGCCGCACATCGACGACGAACCCGGATCGCCCCCATCCGAGCTGCCCCTGTGACGTAATCCGCAGTGGTTCAGTTTCGGGACGGTGGGTTTCCCGAGGAATGCTTCCGGTGTGGAAGGCTCGTTCTCGGGCTCATAGGCGAGGATCGCTTGCCCGTGACATCGCAAGCCTTTTCCCGCTTCCTAATCGGGAGGGTTGCGGTCGTCCCCATTTGAGGGGACGCTTCTAGCGTGTCCGGAACGAAGGCCGTGTTCCGCCTCGTGCCACCGGCATTGGTGGTGCTGGTGGTTACCGCTTTCCCGAGCCTCGGTCCGCCGGTTCGAGTCGAGGGTCCCATACCGTTCGTTGGTCCTCGGCCGTACTTCCAGATGCCGGTGGCCTGCGGGGAGATCTGGAAGTTGGACACCTACTCCACCCACGACGACTTCGACATCGACTTCATGCCCACCACCGGCAGCGCCTGGGGCCGGCCCATCTACGCCTCCTTCAACGGTCGCGTGGTGCGGGCCGGACTCAGCGGCACGCTCGGCCAGCGGACCGAGGCCAACCCGAAGGGGCCAAGCGGCACCGGGGCCGGATACTCGGTCGTCCTCGACCACGGCCAGGGATGGCGGACGTACTACTTCCATATGATCGACATGCCGATGGTCCACACCGGGCAGAGGGTCACCACCGGCCAGCAACTGGGAAAGGTCGGCAGCACGGGCAAAAGCGGCGCCCCCCACATCCACTACGAGCAGTTGATGTATGGCGCCTGGAAAGCCGGCAAGTGGGGCAAGGTCGAGTCCTACTTCGACGGCGTCCCGTCCGGGATCACCAGTGACGGCAACCCGAGCACCGGGCCGCTTTATGTCGATGACGAGATGTCGCCGCCGCGCCACCGCGAGAGCAAGAACTGCGGGACCGCCCAAACCCTCGAGCCGTGACGGGCCCTTCAGCCGTCGTGGTCGAGTTGCCGGGACGGGTGCGCCGAAAGCCTGGCCGGTATGTGGGATTCACGGATGGACATGCGGTCGTCCGGCGTGTTTTATACGGGAATGAGGACCCCTCGTATCGCGACAGTGGCCGTTGTCGCATTGATGGCATCGTTCATTCCAGGACCGGCTCAGGCGAGTGCCGGGTTCAGCCCGGGGGCACCGGGGGCGGGCGACCCCTACTTCCCGGACATGGGCAACGGCGGTTATGACGTCTCCCATTACGACCTTGACTTGCGTTATGACCCGGCAACTCGAGCGTTGGACGGGACGGCGCGGATCGCCGCTCGCGCGACCCAAAGTCTTTCCCGGTTCAATCTTGATTTCCAGGGACCGCTGACCATCGACGCGTTGACGGTGAATGGCGCCTCGGCGGGATACACCCGCGAAGGTGCCCAGGAACTTGTCATCACACCGCCTTTCGGGCTCCGAAATGGGTCGGCGTTCGCCGTCGAGGTGAGCTATCACGGGGTACCACAGAAAATTGACGACCCGCAACTCGGCGCTTCCGGATGGGTGGCGACCGCGGATGGCGCTGTGGCGCTGAACCAGCCGTTCGGCGCGGCGACTTTCTTTCCGGTCAACGACACTCCGCGGGACAAGGCGACCTACGGGTACAAGCTGACGGTCCCGAATGGGTTGGTGGCACTGGCCAACGGTGAGCCAGGGCCGCCGCAGACCGCGGATGGCTGGACGACCAGCACGTGGAGAATGGACCAGCCGATGGCCAGCGAACTGGCGATGGTCGCGATTGGACAGTTCACTGTGCACGCGGACGCCGTGAACATCACCGCTATCGACACCGCTCTCGACCCGCACGACCGGCTGGGTCAGGCCTTCCACGACCTCACCGCCGAGGTGCAGGCCTGGGAGGAGACGGTGTTCGGTCCGTACCCGTTCGGCTCGACCGGCGGAATCATCGACCAGGTCGGCGTGTACTACGCGCTGGAGACCCAGGGCCGGCCGGTCTATGACCAGACGGACGCCAAGCTGGATACGGCGACCATCGTGCATGAGCTGGCGCACCAGTGGTTCGGCAACAGTGTCAGCCCCAACAAGTGGGCCGACATCTGGCTCAACGAAGGTTTCGCCACCTACGCCGAGTGGCTGCACAGTGAACACAGCGGCGGCAAGACGGTGCAGCAGATCTTCGACAAGACCTATGCCCAGAAGCCCGATGCGTTCGTGTGGCGCGGGATTGTCGCGGACCCCGGCCGGGACAACATCTTCAACTCGCTGGTCTACAACCGGGGCGCGATGACGCTGCACGCGTTGCGACTTCGCATCGGCGACGGTGCGTTCTTCACATTGATCAGGCGCTGGGCGGCGGAGCACCGGTATGGCAACGTATCCACACCGGACTTCATCGCATTGGCCGAGCAGGTGTCGGGCCAACAGCTTGACGACTTGTTCACCAAATGGGTGTACACATCCGGCAAGCCGGCACTCTGAACCGGTTTCGGTCATACGCGTGTGGATGCGATGTGGTGTACTTGGAGGCCTATGCTGACTGTCGCTTCAGGATTGGATCGCCCATGAGTGCAGTGCGCCTCGCCGGTGGCGGTGATCGGCAGGCCAAACCCGCCACGGCGGCTCGCATGTATGACTATTTTCTCGGGGGCACACACAACTTTCCGGCCGATCGCGAGGCGGCCGACGCCATCGTGGCGATGTTCCCCGCCACGCTGCTGGCCGCCCGGGTGAACAGGGCATTCTTGCGCCGCACCGTGAACTATCTGTGTGAGATGGGCATCTCACAGTTCCTCGACATCGGCTCGGGCATCCCGACCGAGGGCAACGTGCATGAGATCGCCCAGGCGGCCAATCCGAGGGCACGGGTGGTCTATGTGGACATCGATCCGGTCGCCGTGGCCGAGAGCCAGGAAATGCTGGAGGGAAATGATCTGGCCATCGCGATCCGTGGCGACGCCCGCTATCCGCGCCAGATAATCGCCCACCCGCAGGTGCGCAAGTTGCTGGATTTCGAGCAGCCGGTGGCGGTGTTGCTGGTGGCGGTGCTGCACTTCGTCGGTGACGACGATGAGGTCAAAAGCCTGGTGCGGCAACTGGTCGACGCCGTGCCCAAGGGCAGTTACCTGGTGGCGTCCCATGTGATCGACGAGTCGTCACCCGACTTCGAGCGAATCGAGGACGTTAAGCGCGTGCATGATGTCTACAAGCGACAGACTTCGACGGCTTTGCGGATGCGCACGCGGGCCGAACTGGGTGAGTTCTTCGAAGGGTGGGAGTTGGTCGATCCCGGAATCGTGTGGGTCTGGGAGTGGAAGCCAACGCCGGGAGAGCCGCCGCCGGTGACGGTCGATGCCCATTACCACATCAAGGGCGGCATCGCCGGCGGTGTCGCCAGGATTACCTGAGTATGTCGATTAACCAGACGATTGTGGTCGTGACTGTCCAATGTTGTCCGGATCCGTCAAGCCGTTCCCGGCGGCTCGAATACTGACCGCAGGAAGTTCATTCTTGAGGTTTAGGAGTAGGGCAATGTCGGTTCCGGACAATGGGCGCCCGCGGTTCAACCTTCAGGCGCGGTTCGCCGAAGTGGTCAACCAGGCGTCCAAGGACGAGGCGCTCCTGCGTCAATTGCATGACCTGGCCGTAAAGGCGGGGACCAGCGGCGGGCGGGGTGACTTCGAGGCGCTGTTCGCGCAGTTCGCCCGGTCGCCCGAGGAGATGGCGATGATGCTGCCGGAGGCGGGCGAGGATGGTGTCGTCCGCATGTCGGGCACGTGGGGGACCACGGGAACGCTCACTACCACCACGACGATTACTTCGGTCCCGTGCCTCGGGACGTTGACAACAACCACGACTACTGGCACGACCGGCACGTCGACCTGGTGCCCGCACGCCGAGGTTCTCCCCGATGAGCCGATCCTCTGAAACGCTGGCGGCGCAATGGAATGCGCTCGTCGACGAGCACCTTCCGGTGGCGGACGAGCGGGGCATCTGGCGCAGCAACGCGCTGGCTGCCCCGTCCGACCGGGTCAACCAGGGGTGGAAGCTGCACATCTCGGCCACGGCGATCTCCGCCATCTCGACGTTGCGCCGGTGCGCGCGGGTCCTCAACTCCACCTCGCTGCGGTGGAAGGCGCCAACCTCGCTGGAGGACGTGCGCCGGCTCAACATGGGGCTGTTCCACGGGTACTCGCAGATCGGGAAGATCATCACGGTGTACGCGGTGGACTCCGCCACCGCCCGGTCCTTGGCCGCACTCCTGGACGACACGTTGGCCGGCGCGACCGGCCCAGCGGTGCCGTTCGATGTGCCCTACCGGCGCGGTGGCGTGGTTTACTACCGTTACGGTGTCATCGATCCTCTTCTTTGGGTGCGGGTCGGGGAGCGCGATGTGCCGGCGCTGCGCTCGCCGGCCGGAGAGCTGGTACCAGACGTGCGCGCGGCCCATCGCGCCGTGCCTGACTGGATCGAGGACACGATCTCGGTCAGCCGGCGCAGGATCGCCCGGCGTCCACGGTTGCCGGAGCCGTATCTCGTGTACGAGGCCATTTCGCAACGCGGCAAGGGCGGTGTGTACCGCGCCCTGGACCTCGGGGCCGACCCGCCCCGTCCATGCGTGGTGAAAGAGGGCCGGCGCCACGGCGAGACCGAACCGGACGGTCGCGACGGCCGCCAGCGAGTGGCGCACGAGCGGCGGGTGCTGGGCGCACTTGCCGCGGCCGGGGTGGCCGTTCCGCGGGTGCTGGCCGCGTTCGTCCGGGCGGGCAACCAGTACCTGGTGCTGGAGCAGCTCGAAGGCCCGACGCTCAGCACCGCCGTCGCCGAGAACGGGCCGTACCCGGTCGAATGGGTGGCCGGCATCGGCGCCCAACTGGCCGAGCAGATCGCGGCGATGCACTCCGGCGGCTGGGCCTGGCGGGACTGCAAGGCCCAGAACATCATCCTGACCGAGGCCGACGTGCGCCTGCTCGATGTGGAAGGCGCTTGCCGGATCGGTCACGCGCGGGAACTGCCGTGGGGCAGTCCCGGGCACCTGCCGCCGGAGTGGCCGGATCCGCGTTACGCCGTTGAGCACGATTTGTACGCGCTCGGCGCGGTCCTGCACCATCTACTGACCGGTCGGCTCCCGGGCGCGCCCGGCCCGCGGTTGGCTTCGGAGCTGGCCCTGATCGTCGGTGGGCTGCTTGATCCGGATCCACATCGCCGCCCGACGGCGGCATCGGTCCACGCCGCGCTGCGAAAGTTGACTATCGGCGGTTGACTATCGGCTCGTGACTAATCTTGATTGATCTCTATAAGGCGATGTATGACTGAGACGCATCGTCAGTGTTGTGTTTCCGACTAGGAGGCAACAAATGCGATCTCCATCAATGCGGCTGGTCCAGGCCGTGTTCGCGGCAACCGTGCTCAGTCTGGCGGTCGCCGCGCCGGCCATCGCCTCGCCCAACATCGTTGTCGGTGACTATATCGTCACTCTGGCTGACCAGGACAACGGGGTGCAAGCCGCGGCCCGTCATGGCGTCACCGCCACTCACACCTACTCCCATGTGCTGCATGGCTTTGCCGCCAAGCTCACCGCAAGCCAGCTCAAGGCCCTGCGGGCCGACCCGTCGGTGACCCGGATCACGGCCAATGGGGTCATGACGATTGATACCACTCAGCCCAATCCGCCGGCGTGGGGGATCGACCGGATCGACCAGGCCAACCTGCCGTTGAGCAACAGCTACACATTCAACGCCACCGGGGCCGGTGTGCACGCCTACGTGATCGACACCGGCATCGACGTCAGGGTCAACGAGTTTGGCGGCCGGGCGGTGTGGGAGACCAACACCGCGGGCGGGCCGAACCGGGACTGCAACGGGCACGGCACCCATGTGGCCGGCACCATCGGCTCGGCGAGCTACGGAGTGGCCAAGCAGGTGCAGCTGCACGCGGTCAAGGTGCTCAACTGCGCCGGATCCGGCACCTTCGCCGGCGTCATCGCGGGCATGGACTGGGTGGCGGTCAACCACATGAGCCCCGCCGTGGCGAACATGTCCCTGGGCGGCGGTTTCGATGCCACAGTGAACGCGGCGTTGAACAACCTGGCGAATTCGGGTGTTTTCGTCGCTGTCTCGGCCGGCAACAGTAGCGCGGACGCCTGCGGCTTCTCACCGGCCAGCGCGGCCAACGCCACCACGGTGATGGCCAGCGCCATCAATGACAGCCGCGCGTCGTTCTCCAACTTCGGTTCGTGCGCACACCTGTACGCGCCCGGGGTAAGCATCCTGTCGACGCAACCGAAGAACGGCACCGCGCTCTTCAGCGGCACCTCTATGGCCTCTCCGCATGTGGCCGGTGTGGGGGCGCTGTACAAGTCCACGTTCGGCGACGCTCCATTCTCGACAGTTCGTACCTGGATTGTCGGCCACGCCACCTCCGGTGTGATCACCGGGAACCCGGCTGGTTCAGCGAACCTGCTTCTGTTCACCAGCGGCTTGTAACTCACGTCCAATCGCTGAAAGGATGCCCGGCGGGGTAAAGGCCGCCGGGCATCGCGCCCGTGAGGTATCCTGCCCGGCGACGGTGCGTTGCGCCACGCGGCGCAACCACATACTTCCACGGGCGGGGTCATGAAGTTCTGGTCGGCGGTGTTCGCCGCGGTGTTCGGCATGCTGTTGGTGCGCAACCGTTTCCTGTTCGTCGCCCCGATCCACGAGCTCGGCGACTCCGGCGCCAACTCCATCATCGTCGATCAGGCCAAGCACTTTTCATTGCTAGTCGGCAACTACTCCCGGCTCGGGTTCAGCCATCCCGGTCCCGGTTTCATCTACGTGCAGGCGGCCGGCGAGTGGCTCTTCCACGATGTGCTCGCGCTGGTGCCCACGCCGTGGAACGGGCAATTGATAGCGTTATATGCGTTGAACTCGGCCATGCTCGCCACGGTGACCGTTATCATCGGGCGTTGTCTGAGATCGTGGTTGGCGGCTGGGGTGGCCCTGTTCACGATGGTGCTCTTGATAGCGAACCACCCGCCGGTCATCAACAGCTCGTGGATGCCCTTTGTGTATGTGCCTACGTTCCTTCTGCTGCTGTTCGCGTCGGCGTCGGTGACCGCGGGCCGATCGCGGGACCTGTGGGCGGTGGCCCTCGGTTGGGGGCTCCTGATCCATGGCCACGCGGTGTTCCTGATTTTCGCCACGGCGCTGGGCGGGATCGCGGTCGTCGCCGCGTTGCTGCGACATCACGGTCGGCGCGTGCGGTTGCCGCGGCGCGGCCAAGGACTCCTGCGACGGGTCGAGCCTTCGCCGGTCCCTGTGCGGACATGGCTTGTGGCGGCGGGGATTTCCATTGCCTTTTTGGTACCGATCGGAGTGCACACGATTGCCCACTGGCCGGGCGAGTTAGGCAAATATCTGAGCTACGGCGCTTCGGCTCGGGCGGGAAGCCATGCGGTATGGCCATCACTGGTCTACGCGTACCAGTACTGGTGGCCGGTGCATACGGGTTGGCTTTCCCTGCTAGGGATCCCGTTCATGGTCGCAGTCGGCTACGGCGTCTACCGGATCCGGGAACCTTTCGCGCGCGCGGGATTGTGGTTGTGCATTCTCGTGTCGGTCCTTCTGGTCTGCTACGCGTACGCCGGGGTGGACCGCATCGACGATCCCTACATGGGGTACTTCTACTGGGCCGTTCCGATGTTCCTGATTTCGTGCCTGGCTGGATGGCTTACCGCGCGGTGGGCGCCGCGCCTTCCCGCGGCACTGCCGCTCGCCGCCGCCGCGATGGCTTTGGCGCTGGTGCCCGGGTTCCGTACGGTCGCCCACGACAGCCAACCCGCAGTGCCCGCCGCGCTTGAGACGCTGAGCCACTACGCCAACGGAAGGCCCATTGTGGTGGAGGTGGGCGGGGGCGACATCGGGCTCGATCTGCCCGGGCTGGCCAACTGGGGACGGCGCAAGGGAATCCGGCTGTGCCTGCACGACGCGAGGTGGGCCTTCATCACCACGGAGCAATTCATCTGTACGCCAGAAGAAATCATCAACGGCGTGCGAGTCACCCGCTGGAGCATCGAGGCAACTGATTGGCCGCGCTCGCGCGAGCTCACCCGCGTCGGCCACTCCGCGTTCACCACCGACCCGGCCGGCAAGGTCGGTTAGCCGTCTGATACACGACCCGCCGTCGTCTTGCGGACAGTGAGCGCAGTATCAACCGCCTGCCCGCATTGCTCTCCATAGCGTCATTCACCTACTCCACGCAGGAGGTAGATATGTTCCGACGCTGGGAGACGATTCTTGGTCCCAAGAATCTGCGCTCCACCGGCGACACCATGGACATCGCGAAGGTCGATGCCGATGTCATCATGACCGCGGCCGTGCTCGGTTTCACGGCCGGACGCCTCGCCCAAGGCGAGCCCGTCGAGTTCTCGGTCGACCCGAACGACGGCCAGGCCAAGCTCGAAACGCTCAAGAAGGCGGTGAATCTGGTCAATCTGGCCCTGGGCAAGAACTACTCGTTCGGCGGCCAGGCGGTCGCCAATTTCGCGCCCAAGTGGCACAAGGGCGCCGTCATCACCGGATCGCCCGGCGGGGCGAAGACCGCGTTCGGTCGTCGCCACGCCCAGCGGATCGACGGGGTGTCAGAGGAACTGCACAAGCTGGCTTCGGCCGAGGACGACAACGCCATCGGCTACCAGGGGCCGGGCGCCTACACCGGGTTCGTCGACGATCCGATCGGCCGCAACCCGAGCATCCAGTCGACGATCCGCTACAACGTGCCCTCCGACAGCCACGGCGAGCGGTGGTGCCCGTCCACGTTCGACTACGACTACGACAAGAACGTCAAGGGCCTGCGCACCGAGCAAAACCGCGCCTGGGGCCTAATCCTCGGCGAGCCGGAGGTCGGCGGCGGATGGTGCAGCAGCCATACACCGTCTCCAAGGACGGCAACGTTGTCGGCTACACCCACGGCATGATCCAGGCCATCTACGACGCCACCCAGCGTGGGCCGTGGTGCACGCCGTTCGAGATCGCGGTCGGCAGGGAGACCACCAAGATGGCCTCCTGCTTCCTCTGCTCGATGTTCATGTACGCGGCCGGTTTCCCGCCGAGCGCCATCCACCTCGGTCAGGGCGCGTCCTGGGTACCGTTCTACGAGCTGTCGCCCGAGTCCGGCAAGGGCAGCAAGGGCAGCAAGGACCTCAACGCCCTTTCCGGGACGTACAGCCCGGTGCTCGACACCGTCATCGGGGCGCTGAACAACAAGTGGCGCATCGAGTGCCGGCAGCACCTCCAGCTCGGCCTGACGATCCTGCAGGAGGACGACTACATCGCCCTCACCACGGGCACCATGCACCGCATGCGTACGGTGGAGCTGGCCGAGTTCCTGGCCGCGCGGCCCGACGACGTGTTCGCCGGGGCCAACCTGATCCTTGACGCTGTGACGGTCCACGACGGCGAGATCACCCGGATCACCCGCACCCTGCGGGAGTCCCGGGATGTCAACCTGTCTCCGCTGGAGCAGCAAGTCATCGAGCAGACCCAGAAGCAGAAGAGCACGGCATCCAAGTAGCCATTGCAGCGGTGTCTGCTCAACTGACGACAGTGAGCAGACACCGCTAGGCCTCAGGGTTGGTGTTGCGGCGGTGAGTTCCAGGGTGTCAGGTCGAATTTCTCCGAGAGAGTGGGTGTCGCGTCGCCGCGCGCGGTGAGAAGCGGGCCGTTCCCGGTGTCCTGTGCCGTGACGAACTTGGTTCATGGCCTACCTTCCAGATTGGACAATCGCGACGCATGGCAGTGACGGTCGGGCAAGACGACCTCCTGACGAGAGCGCGGGAAAGCCACATCGGACCATGTCGATGGCCAAAAGAAAAGATGAATCTCGATGCCTAATAGCTGAGGCCGGCCCGGGTACCGCTGCCTAGTCCACCAGCCGCACGCGGGTGCGGCTCGGCTTGCGCTTTGCAGACCCGCCGCGCATGATGGGAAAGCTTGCTACTGCTGGGAATCGTCACGTCCACGATGAGGTGGAGCATGAGAAACCGCCGCGCCCAAGCTCTGTTGACCTGCGCCCTCCTGACCGTCGCCGGTCTGGTGATGCCGTTGCCGGCCCAGGCGCAGCCTGATGGCGACAAACTCAGCGTGCAAGTCGTGTCGAGCCCCGGGGCCGATCTGGTGACGGGCGGTGACGCGCTGGTCCGCATCGTCTCGGCCGCCCCCGGCGGCGTCACTGTGACGATCGGCCATCGGGACGTCACCGAGGATTTCGCCGTCCAGCCGGATGGATCGATGCTGGGGCTGGTCACCGGCCTGCCCGAGGGGCGCTCGGTCCTGGTCGCCCGGTCCGGGCATCGCGGGAACGCCGTGCTGCATATGGTCAACCACCCGGCGCACGGGCCGGTGTTCTCCGGTCCGCAGCAGCGGCCGTTCTTCTGCGAGACCACGGCATTCGGGCTCGCGCCGGCCAGCCAGCCGTTCTGCCACGCGCCCGCGGTGGTCGGCTACGTGTACCGGACCACCGCCGGCGCCTTCGCGCCCTTGCCCGATCCGGCCTCGCCGCCCGCCGACATCGCACAGGCCACTGTGGACGGTCGTCAAGTTCCTTATATGGTACGGGTGGAGCGTGGCGTCATCGACCGGGCGGTATACGAGATAGCGGCCCTCTACGACGGGCGCGCCCCAAACCCGTTACGTGCCAATGATTCCTGGAACAAGCGTCTGGTCTACACCTTCGGTGGCGGCTGCAATGTCGGCTATCACCAAGGCGCCAATACGGGCGGGGTGATGGACGACCTGTTCCTGTCCCAGGGATACGCGGTCGCCTCCTCCAGCCTCAACGTGCTGGACAACAACTGCAGCCCGATCATCTCGGCCGAGGTCGCCATGATGGTCAAGGAGCATGTGATAGAGACCTACGGGCCGGTGGCGCACACGATCGGCTGGGGTGGGTCCGGCGGCGCGATCCAGCAGTACGAGATCGCCGACAACTACCCGGGCATCCTGGACGGCATCGTCCCCCAGGTCTCGTTCCCGGACCCGGTCACGGTCGGTTCCCCGGTCGCCGACTGCCGGCTGCTCAACCGGTACTTCACCGCGGCCGGCGGGTTCACCCCGGCGCAGCAGGCCGCGGTGTCGGGCTTCTCCACCTTCGGTTCCTGTGTCAACTGGGATCGCAGTTTCGCCAGCCGAGGCAACGCCATGGAGGCTTGCCCGCCGGCCATTCCCCCGCAGTTCCTCTACCATCCGACGACCAACCCGGGCGGGATCAAGTGCACCACGGCCGAGCAGCTGGTCACTCAGCTTGGCCGTGATCCCGACACCGGCTTCGCCCGCGGATACTACGACAACATCGGCGTGCAATTCGGTCTGGCCGCGCTGCGCGCGGGCACCATCACGCCGGAACAGTTCGTCGGCTTGAACGCGCGCATCGGTGGATACGATGTGGCCGGCAACCCGATCGCGGCGCGCACGGCGGCCGACCCGGTGGGCCTGGTGCGGGTGTACCGATCCGGCCTGGTGCTCAACGGCCGTGGCGGCCTGGCCCGCACACCCATCATCGACCTTCGGGTGTACACGGACGCGGTCAATGACATCCACACCAGGTTCTGGTCGTTCGTCACCCGGGAGCGCCTGATCCAGGCGAACGGGACCGCGGACAACCAGGTGATCCTCACCTACTCGCTGGTGCCTTCGGCGGCCCGGCCCCAGGCCTATGCGCTGGCCGCGATGGATGGCTGGCTCACCGCCCAAGCCAAGCCCGGCACGCTGACCGACGGCTGCTGGACCCCGGCCGGTCAACTGGTCAGCGAACCGGCCACCTGGCACGGCAGCGGCACATGTAACAGCCTGTACCCGGCCGCCGGCGACACCCGCCTGGCCGCCGGCGCCACCCCGCGCGACGACACGCTCAAGTGCCGTTTGGTACCAATCGATTTCACCGCGTACCCGGTCACCTTCACCCCCGAACAGCAGGCCCGGCTGGGCACCGCCTTCCCGGAAGGCGTCTGCGACTACGGTTCCAGAGGCATAGGCCAGCTCCGCCCGGCCGGCGTCTGGCAGAGTTACGGCAATTGAGCCGCGCGCAACCGCCATCGGTGATCGTTGCGCTTGTGAGTGTAGAAATCCCGCCGGGATCTACATCCAGCGACGCAACGATCATGGCCCGCCCGGGTGGTGAGCGCGGGTCTGGCCGCTGCCTTTCCCGAGCCCGGCTTCGGCAGCGCCGACCTGGCGCCGTACCGGTCCGCGATCGACCGTCTGCTGACCGCTGCCCGCACCGCGTCAGTCCACATCGGACTTTGTGCTCTGCCCCTGGTATCGCGTGGGGGATCGGGTCGTCAAGACGATCGGCGTGGCCGCGCACTTCGACGCCACCGCCGAGATCACGCTCAACGAGCTGCGCATCGAGCTGAGCTACCCGCTGGACCAAGCCAGCGAGGAGTTCTTCCGAGAAAAGTTCAGCCGGCCAGAGCGGTGAGTTTGTCCTTGAGCTCGTCTTCGTCCAGGCGCCCGCGACCGACGACGCTGCCGGACGCGTCAAGCACGACAAATAGACTTTGTTCAGCGATCCCGAACCGTTTCCAGACCACGCCCTCCTCGTCGGCCAGGTGCGGCATGTTGTCCAGTTTCGTGAGATCCACGAACCAGCGCATCTCGGATTCTTTGTCCAGTCCGGCGACGCCGACGAAGGTGACCTTGCCGGCGTAGGCGGTGGCCACCTGCTTGACCCAAGGCGCCTGGCCCAAGCAGGTCGGGCACCACGGCGCCCAGAACCACAACACCGCCGGCTTGCCGGCCAGGCTCTTGCCTTCGAACTTGGCACCGTCCAGGGTGGTCACGGTGAAGTCGAGCAGATCCGTTTTGGTCCCGGCCGCCGGCGCGCTCGGACCCCCGCACGCGGCCAGCACCAGCAAACCCGCCCAGACGGCGGGCCACAATCGCTTCATCGGCATGTTTCGCCCTTTCCAGGTTCTATTTTGAGCACCACAGCGACGCGCCGACGGCAACGATTTGGACGCAGAATCAGCGACACCTGACAGGATGTGAACATGGTCGTTGATGTCATCACCGAGACCCTGATCGCGCTGCCGTGCGAGCAGGTGGCCGCGTTCGCCGCCGACCCGTCCAACGCGCCCCTTTGGTACGCCAACATCAAGTCGGTGACCTGGCAGACCGCGCCGCCGGTGGATGTCGGGTCGCGAATGGATTTCGTGGCCCGGTTTCTCGGCCGCACCCTGGCCTACACCTACGAGATCGTGGATTACGAGCCGGACCGGCGGTGCAGAGAGGCGAAGGTGAGTTCCGGGTGCTTCTCAATGAACGGGCGGATCGGGCCCTCGCTGGAGAATCGCGGCGTCAACCGGGCCAGCAGCGGCAGCGCGACCTCGGGGTGGTCCAGACCCTGAGCGGCCACGTAGTAGCCGCAGGGCATGGTCATCCAGCCGGCCAGCGCCGGTGAGTCAACCGCCTTGTCCAGAATCGCCGCGGCGGAACTGAAGTCGGCCGGCAGAGCCTTGGCCATCGCGGCGCTGATGTGGTGAACCCGCTGCAGCAGCGCCAGATCCGCCAGCCCGGCGGTGCACTGGCGGACGAAGGTCGCGGTGGGGAACTCCGGCCAGGCGTGGCGCAATCTTGCCGCCCTGCGCGAGCTCGGTATGCCGATCGAGAGCGACCGGGGGCGTGGGGGCGGGATCAGGCTGGAGCGCGGATGGTCGCTCGGCCGGGTCCACCTGAACGAATCCGAGGCCCTCGGTCTGCTCCTGAGTCTCACCATCGCCGAGAAGATCGGGTCCCCGCTGCTGCTGGGCGACCTGCGGTCGATCACCCGCAAGGTGAGCACCGCGTTCGCACCCGCCCAGACCCGACGCATCCGCGCGCCCCGGCGCCGAGTCCTCGTGGGGCAGCCCGCCTCGGGCCGCGTGGTGACGACCTATACGCCACCCGAGACACTCATCACCCAGGCGTTGCTCAATTCGTTCCTTTATCAACGCGTCGCCGCTATCCGGTACACTGATCAAGCCGGAGAAATCACCGAGCGGGAGATAGAAACCCAGTACCTGTATTACAACGTGCCCGTCTGGTACGCGCTCGCGTGGGACCGCCTCCGCGACGACGTTCGATTTTTCCGCATCGACCGCATTCAACGAATCCAGCCCCTGGCCCGCGAATTCAGGCTGCGCCGCCCCGATCCGTTCCTGGCCGCGGGCGAGCCCGAAGCACATCCCATGTAGCCGTGATTCACGAAAGCAGGTGATTTCGCCGATGCGGTGAACCCGTCGCATGTGCACAATGCCCTGATGGCACGCTGGCTACTGTTCATTCCGATCGCCATGCTTCTGATCACACCGATATACAACCGCGTGGAGCCGTGGTGGTGGGGCATGCCCTTCTTCTACTGGTACCAGTTGGCCTGCGCCCTCGTGGCGGTCTTTTTCATCACGGTGGTGTATCTCGCGGAGCGGAGGCGGCGGTGACGGGCGGCGCGGTCGACCCGGCCGAGATCTGGACCTTCGCCGTACTCATCACGCTTCTCCTGCTGCTGGGGTTCGTCGCCGCCCGGTGGCGCCGCCCGCAGCGGCCATTGACGCTGGAGGAGTGGGGCGTGGGCGGCCGCGCCTTCGGAAACTGGGTGACCTGGTTCCTGTTGGGCGGCAGCATGTATACGGCCTACACCTACGTGGCCGTGCCGGCGTTGACCTACGGCGCCGGCGCCATCGGCTTCTTCGCCATCCCGTTCGCCATCATCACCACACCACTGGTGTACCTGGTCAGCACGCGCGTGTGGTCGGTGTCGCACGCGCACGGGTTCGTCACCGCCTCGGAGTTCGTGCGCGCCCGGTTCGGCTCGCGCGGCCTCGGCGCGCTCGTGGCCATCGTCAGCCTCGCCGCCACGATGCCCTACATCGCGGTGCAGCTGGTCGCCTTGCAGGCGCTGCTGAAGACGATCGGGATCACCGGAGACTGGCCCTTGGTGATGGCGATGGTGGTCACCGCGCTATGCACCTTCCAATCCGGACTGCGGGCGCCCGCGTTGCTGTCGATCGCGAAGGAGGTGTTGCTGACCTGGCTGGTGCTGTCGCTGCTGGTGCTCATCGCCGCCGGGGGCGGGCTGCGCCGCGGCTTCGACGCCGCGCAAACCCGCTTCACCAACGACGCCTCACCGACCACCGGTCTGCTGCTGCCGGAGGGCGGCGAACTCAATTACCTCACCCTGATCGTGGGTTCGGCTTTGGCCATTTTCGTGTACCCCCACGCGGTCACCGCTATCCTCGCCGCCCGGGACCGTGCCACCATCAAGCGCAACGCCGCGGCGCTGCCCCTCTACTGCCTCATCCTCGGACTCCTTGCGCTGCTTGGGTTCGTGGCGATCGGGACGAGTGTGCGGCCGGTCGGTGGCGACCTCAACACGGTTACGCCGAAGCTGTTCCACGAGCTGTTCCCGCCGTGGTACGCCGGCTTCGGGTACACGGTGATCGCGGTTTCGGCCGTGATCCCGGCGGCGGTCATGTCGATCGCGGCGGCCAACCTGTTCACCCGTTCGATCTACCGCGCCTACCTCAGGCCGCGGGCCACAGAGCGGGAGGAGGCCAGGGTCAGCCGGTACACCTCGCTGCTGGTCAAGTTCGGCGCGCTGGGCTGCATCGTGCTGCTGAGCCCGCAGTTCTCGATCGAACTGCAGCTGATCGGTGGAGTTGTTATCCTGCAGGCGATTCCGGCCGCGATGATCGGGCTTTGGACCGCCTGGTTCCACCGCTGGGCGCTGGTCGCCGGGCTGCTGACCGGGCTCGCCGCCGGGCTGTGGTTGCTCTACCAGCTACCCCAGCGCGCGCCCGATGGCCGGATAATCAAGGCGCACTTCGGTTCCTCGAGCCTGCCGCTGGCCGAGCTGGAGCTGCCGACCAAGGCCGCGGTCTATGTCGGCGTGGTCGCTCTCGTGGTCAACCTGCTCGTGGTCGTGGCCGCCACCATCCTGCTGCGCAGCCTGCGGGTACCGTCCGGAGTGGACCGTACCCGTCCGGCCGACTATCTCGCCGACGCCGACGACCCCGCCCTGCCGCGCCTCGACCAACTGGTCGACGGCCTGCCTCACCGCCATCGTGGCGTGCACGCGCGCCAGCGCTGAACCCGATTCGGGCATGCGCTACCACCTCCGGGTCGTGGTCGACGTAAACCACCTGGCATCCGGGGTGATGTGGTGCGCCACCTGATGGTTGTTGTCGAGGCTGGGCAGGCCGGCGCCGATGTCGAGGAACTGGTCGATGCCGGCCTCGCCGGCCAGGTACCGCACCGTGCGGATCAGGAAGTGCCGCGAGGCCGACGCGATTTCCACGACACCGGGGAAGGCCGCGCGGTACTGCTCGCCCTCGGCCTGCAAAGTGATCACCAAGGTCGTGTAATCCTTGGGATCCACGCCGCTCCACAGCGCCACCGAACCGCCCGACCGGTGTTGGTGGAACGAGCCGAGCGGGACCACGCCGCGGGTGCTCCCGCTGTTTTGCCCATACGATCAACGTTGAGCTGAGGCCGAAGTAGAGGCCCAACGCTGCGAAGAGCAACGCTGCCCGACGGTCAAGAGCCGTGTCGCGGCCGGAAGGCATGTTCAGCATCAAAACAAGGACAACCGTGAGCATGGCGGCCCAACACAGCTTCGCCCAATGCGGGACGTGGCGCAGCATCCAGAGGATCATCGTGAAGTTCACCCATGGTCCCGCCTTCTTCCGCAGCGGCCTGATCACACTGAAATAGGCCGCGGGAAAGAGCACGAAGGTAATCAGAATCGACGGCAACGCCAATGCCGGTGAAACCGCTCGCCAAAGACAAGCAACGCCAACGCGACGGCGGCGTCATACACTATCGCGGCTACCCCGGCAATGATGAGCCACGATGCCCCCCGATTGTTGTCCACGGCGGCCACTGTAGCGGCCACCCGCACATGGCACTCCACGCCACTGGCCGCGCCGCTGTACCCGGGTCACCATGGCCTTATGGAGGCCACCACCCGGATGCGGGTCACCGCCCACGGCATCGATCAGAGCCTGCTGGCCCGCGGACCGCTCGACGGGCCGCCGGTGCTTCTGGTGCACGGCAACTGCTCCTCGGCGGCTTTCTGGGAGCCGCTGCTGCGCCACCTGCCGCCGCACTGGCGGATCATCGCCCCTGACCTACGCGGCTTCGGCCACACGCAGACGGTGCCGGTCGATGCCACCCGAGGGCTGAGTGACTTCTCCGAGGATCTGCTCGCGTTGCTGGACGCGCCCGGGGTCTTCGCGCCCCGGGTCCGGCCGACCGTCGTCGGGCACTCGATGGGCGGCGGGATCGCCATGCGGCTGCTGGTCGACGCGCCGGATCGGTTGGCGGCGCTGGTGCTCGAGGCACCACTGTCGCCCTATGGCTTCGGCGTCGGCGGTGCCGGAGCGGTCAACCCCGACTTCGTTGCCGCGCTCGCCGCCGGTGACCGGACCGCGGATTCGCCCAGCAGTCCGCGTAACGTGCTGCGCGCCGGCTATGTGGCCGACCCGGCCAGCCTCGGCGACGACGAGGAAGCCTTGCTGTCGACGGTTCTGTCGACCGCTGTTGGCCCGGACAACTTTCCGGGCGATGCCGTACCCGCCGACGGCTGGCCGGGCGTTGGCCCGGGCAAAGGTGGTGTGCTCAACGCGATGGACCCTAGCCGGTACAACGTCGCCGAAGAGCTTGTCGCACTCGGCACCAAGCCGCCGATCCTCTGGATCCACGGCGACGCCGACGTCATCGTCAGCGACACCTCGCAGTTCGATCTGGCGTACCTGGGCAAGCTCGGGATCGTGCCGGGCTGGCCGGGCGAGGATGTCTATCCACCGCAGCCGATGGTGACGCAGACGCGGCAGGTGTTTACCCGCTACGCCGAGGCCGGTGGCGTATTCGAGGAGCTTTTTTTCACCGGTACCGGGCACAGCCCGCACATTGAACGGCCCGCGGATTTCGCACGCGCATTGACTGCTGCAGTCGGCTGACGCCGCAA
>Ga0075428_100000533_pt1 | contig 38803 bp, 35 predicted proteins | sample RhiMetdeltSRZDD2_FD_75291 | JGI IMG/M metagenome (GOLD analysis project Ga0075428, IMG submission 75291) | Populus rhizosphere microbial communities from Tennessee, USA - Rhizosphere MetaG P. deltoides SRZDD2 | ecosystem: Host-associated > Plants > Roots > Rhizosphere > Soil | place: USA... | reverse complement strand
CAGATGTGAGGCGGGGTGCGGCCGGGTGCGCAGGTGAGGCGGGGTGCGGCCGGGTGCGCAGGTGAGGCGGGGTGCGGCCGGGTGCGCAGGTGAGGCGGGGTGCGGCCGGGTGCGGCCAGGGATGTCATCGGCGCCGAGGGTAGTGATACCACGCAAAAATACAGGCTCCCGGTGGGACGGGGAACCACCGGGAGCCTGGTCACCGAGGGCACGGGGACCCGGTACAGCTTAGAGATCTTCTGGAGAGGTCTTGCGACGCTGGACGGTGTCGCGCAGGCGATCCACCATGCCGACGGCCGGCGCCGCCAGCTTGTTCCAGGGTGGCCGGTTGGGGACCTCCGGATGCGGGCGTGTCGGAGCGGCCTCCGCTGCGATCTCGACTCGGTTGCCCAGTCGGATTAGATCAGCCTCGCTCGCCAACTCGCTCAACCGCGGAAAGATCCTTGTGGCACAGGTGTTCCCGTGGCGCAGCAACTCGTGATCGATCGCCTCGGCCAGGTCGCGGAAGGAACGGCTAGGAGGCTGAACGGTTTCGAGCATGGCCAGCTTGCGCAGGATCGAGGTATCGTGGTCGATCTCCTCGGCGACGATTTTTTCCCCGTCCGGGAGCAGCGCCTCGACCGCTGGATAGAGGTACTGCTCCTCGGCGGAGAGATGCTTGGTCACCGCCGCCGTCACCACATCAGCCAAGTCTTGCCGTGGCGGCGTGGAACTCAACAGCTCGGCCGAGAGGGCCTCAAGCTGAAGGTGCTCGTCGGTCAGGACCGAGATAATGCTGCGGCCCGCGGGACGATACTGATATTCTTCGCCTTCGCCGGGAAGCGGCGGTAATGGTGGCAGGTAGGGGGAAAACACAACAAGGTCATACCCTACTCGTCTAGTCGTAAACCTTCACAGCTCGTTCAGCGACGTCTTGCGATGCGATACCCGGTCGCGCATCCGGTCCACGGCCCCGACCAGTGGATCAATCATCCGGTTCCAGGGTGGGCGGTCGGGCGTGTGTGGGTGGGGGCGGGTGGGTGCCGAGGCCGCGGCTTCGGTCACGAGATCGCCCAGGCTGATCAGATCGTCGTCGTGCGTCAACTCCTCGAGCCGGGGCAGGATGTCCCTCGCCGCAGCGTAGGCATGCCGGCGCAAATCCGTGACGAGCTCGTCGGCGAGTTGCGGGAATGAGCGGGGCGGCGCGGATCGCAGCGCCGCCAGGCGCCGCAGGATCACCTGGTCCTGGTTGAGCTCCTCCTCGATGAGGCGCTCGCCCTCCGGCAACAGTTCGCGCACGACCGGGTAGAGGTAACGCTGCTCGGCCGACAGGTGCCGGCTCACCCACGCGGTCAGCACGTCGACATGGTCCGAAGTGGACGATGTGGTGGCCAGCTCGCTGGAGAGCGCCTGCAGCTTGAGGTGCTCCTCGGAGAGGACGGCCACGATGCTACGGCGGCTCTGCTTGTCCATGGGCGGTGCCTTACCCAGACTCGGCGACCGCCACACGCGCCGGGGAGCGGGCGATCAGGGCCAGGGCCGCGGCAGCGGCGAGCGCCAGGGCGCAACACAAGGGCCACAACAGATCCGGGGCGTACTGGAACGTCAGGCCGGCGATCGGCGGGCTGAACACCATCCCGCTCATCGACGCTCCCGAGTACAGGCTCTGGTATCGGCCCTCCATGCCCTCCGGGGCGCTCTCCGCGGCGAACACCGGAGACGTTGGCTTGTAAAGCATTTCACCGAACGTGATGACGGCGACCGCGCCCAGCGGCGGTCCGATCACGATACCCGCGTTGATCGCGGCGCGGGTGATGGCGATGCCCACGCGACGCTGGTCGGGTGGCACCGCCGCGGCCACGAGCGCGGTGCCGACCGGGTGGCCGGATCCGGCCGCGAAGCCTGAGGTCAGGGCGATCGGCACAGGTATGGGGTACCAGCGAAAGGAAATGCCAGGCAAAGGACGGCCCAGCCCAAATATCCCGCCAGGAGTGTGGGTTTGCTTCCGAAACGGTCGCCGAACCAGCCACCCAGAAGGTTGCCCGCGATCATCCCGAGCCCGTAGCCGCCGGCGATGACACCGGCCAGGCCGGGCTCGAGGCCGCGGTCCCGCACGAGATAGACGGCTAGATAGATCATGGCCAGTGCACCTGCGGCGTTGATGAAACGGCCCAACACCAGCAGGCGCACCCAGCCGGGCAATTCCCGGATGCTCGTCCAGATCAATTGCCCGCCCCCGTCACCGTCCTCGGCTTGTAAGTTCCTAAAAGGAACTTAGGATGGAAGGCATGCCCCGCGCAACTTGGATTCCGGAGACGCACTGCGCCATCGCTCAGTCACTGGGCGTCCTGGGCGACGCCTGGGATCTGCTGCTCATCCGCGACCTCGCCCGCGGGCACCACCGCTTCGAGGAACTCACCAACGAGCTGGGCATTTCCCGCAAGATTCTCACCGAGCGGCTGCGAAAACTGTTGGGACACAACCTCATCGAGCGGCGACCCTACTCCCGCCACCCGCTGCGCCACGAGTACCGGCTCACCCCGGCCGGGCTCGCCCTCACGCCGATCCTTGTGGCGCTTCAGGATTGGGGCGACAGCTGGCTTCTCGGCGACGGCTCGGTCACCGGGCTCGACTCGACCGCCACGACGTCACGGGTTTCGGCCCTGGCCGGCACGAAGGTGCCCGTCATCGAGCTTCCGTCCACCCACGGCGGGTCGGGAGACGTTGTGGCGCAAGGCCTTGATTGGACCGTCCTGTTCGGATACCCGCTGGCGTCGCTTGCGCCGCAACCGCCCGGCTTCGCCGCTATCCCGGGCGCCCTGGGCTGCACGCTGGAGAACCGCCTGTTCCGCGATGCCCACGACGACTTCCGGGCGGTCGGGGCCGCGGTGCGCGGGGTCAGCACGCAATCGCCGGACGACCAAAAAGCCTTTTCAAATCATGAGAGGGTACCGTTTCCGCTGCTCTCCGACGCCGAGTTGAGATTGACCGCGGCCCTTCGGCTCCCGACCTTCCGCGTTCAGCTCCCGCGGCTGCGGCGGGTCATCCTCATCATCGACCGCGATCGCACCGTCACCGACGTGCTCTTTCCGATCACCGATGTTCCGGCGGCCGTGCGGTGGGCGTTCGAGCGGGTTCAGCCGGGGTCGGCCGGGTCGGCGGTGACGAGCCCGGTGCGGTAGCCGAGGATGACGGCCTGGACCCGGTCCCGCAGATCAAGCTTGGTCAGGATGCGGTTGACGTGACCCTTGACCGTCCCCTCGGACAGGTGCAACTGCCCGGCGATCTCGCCGTTGGAGCGGCCCAGCGCGATCAGCGTCAGCACCTCGCGCTCGCGGGCGGTGAGCGCGTCGAGGCTTGACGCGTCGCGTACCGGCGGCGGTGCGGCCGTGACGAAATGCTCGATGAGCCGGCGGGTGACGGTCGGGGCGGCGACGGCCTGTCCGGCGGCGACCACGCGCACGGCGTTGAGCAGGTCGACCGCGCGGGTGTCCTTGAACAGGAAGCCGCTGGCGCCCGCCTGAAGCCCGGCGAAGACGTACTCGTCGAGGTCGAACGTGGTGAGGATCAGGATCCGGGGCGCACTGTCGGGATTGGACCGCCGGCACTCCTCCCGCAGCCGCCGGGTCGCTTCGATGCCGTCCAGGCCCGGCATGCGGATGTCCATGAGGACCACGTCGGGCCGGGTGGCGCGCACCACCTCCAGCGCCTCATGGCCGTCCGCCGCCTCCCCGACCACCGTGATGTCGGGCGTCTGGCTGAGGATCACGCGGAACCCGGTGCGGACCAGCTGCTGGTCGTCGACGACCACAACGCGGATCACAGGCCGGCCCCGATCGGGAGGATGGCGCGGACTCCGAAACCACCGCCGCGCAGCGGGCCGGCGTCGACCTGGCCGCCCAAGGCGCCGACCCGTTCCACGATGCCGCGTAAACCGTTGCCGCCCTTGGGGTCGGCCGAGCCGCTGCCGTCGTCGGCCACCTCGATCTCGAGCTGGTCGGGCTGGTAGGCGAGGCGGACGGTGGCCTGCGCCCCGGCGCCCGCGTGCCGGCGGGTGTTGGTGAGCGCCTCCTGCACGATGCGGTAGGCGGACAGGTCGACGGCGGCCGGAAGCCCCACCGGGTCGCCGTCGATGACGAGGCTCACCGGCGTCCCCGCGTCACGCACCTGATCGAGGAGGGCCGGCAGGGCGTCGACGCCGGGCGGCGGTGCTAGGCGTGGCTCGGTCCGGATCACGCTGAGCACCCGGCGCATCTCGGCGAGCGAGGCGCGCCCGGTGTCGATGACGTGGCCGATCGCCTCCCGGGAGGTAGCGGGCTCGGCGTCCAGGGCCGCCTCGGCCGCCTGCGCCTGCACTACCATCACCGAAATCCCATGGGCGACAACGTCATGCAGCTCCCGCGAGATGCGCGCCCGCTCGGCGGCGACGGCCAGCGCGGCCCGCTGCTCCTGCTCGCGCTGGGCGGCGGCGGCTCGCTGCTCGGACGCGGCCCGGTGGATCCGGTGGGTGCGGGTAGCGTCTCCGACCGCCCACGCGATGCCCAGCAGCAGAGCGGGCAGCACGGCCATGGACGCGGCGAAGACCAAGTCCTCGTTGGTCCCGGGTGCGCCGGCGAGCATGGCCGCCCTGGCCGCGCGCCGGGGATCCGGCCTGAGCGACAGGTCGGCGAGGATGGCCAGGTAGACCAGGGCGATCCCGGCGCACAGCGCGATCGGACCGGCCCGGCGCACCCGGGCCATGCTGGTCAACGTGTAAAGCGTCATCGCCGCGATGAGGTCGATGGGCAGCAGCCGCAGGCCGACCTGTTGGAGGCGGATGTCGGCCACATGCACCAGCACGCTGGCCCCGGCGATCACGAAAGCGAGGACAGGCCGGCGTGAGCGCAGCAGCAACGCCACGACCGCACCGGCGGTCCCCGCCCACCACCACGAGATGTGCTCCTGGAACTCCGCCCGCGAGCCGAGCAGGGCCACCGCCTTGGCCTGGCCGTCGCTGGGCACGAGCAGGATGTCCCGGGCGAGTGGCAGGCTCGCGGCGGCGAACAGCAGAGCCAGCCCGGCGTCGAGGACGACGGGCCGGGCTATGAGACGCGCAAGCCGCACAGAACCGATGGTAGGAGGAGTTCGCGGGTAGGTCGCCTAACCCTGGTTATACCTTCGGTTGTACCCGGGGGCAGATGTGCGCAGCGTTCGATGCACCGACCATCGAGCGCATGAGGTACCTGACAATCGTCGCCAGCCTTCTCCTCGTGACCACCGGATGCACGGGAGGATCGGGCAACCGCCCAGCGCCGAAGACCGACGCGACGGCCGCCTGGCGGGCCTTCGTGGCGTGCGCCCGCGCCAACGGCAAGCCGGCGTGGCCGGATCCGGTGGTGGACACCGACTCCGGGCAGGCCACCTTCCCCGAGACCCCCGGCTTCAACCCGAAGGCCGAGTTCGAGGCGGTCCGCGACGCCTGCGGGCACGAGCTGGACACGCTGCCGCCGCAGGCCAACCCGCTGGCGCGGCCCGTGGTCGGTCCGAGCGAGTTGCAGATGAAGCTGCGCGACGCCCAGTGCATGCGCGACAATGGGGTACCGGAGTGGCCGGACCCCGGAGCGGACGGCTACTACCACGGCTTCGACGGCATTCCCGGCTACAACACGGATCCGGCCGTCACCCAACGCGTCAACGCGGCGCGGAACGTGTGCGACCCCCTCCGCGGCCGATGAGCGGCGGGGCAATAGGCCGGCGCACGGCGATGGCGGCCGGGGCGGCGTTGGTTGCCGCGGGAGGTGTCGGGGGGTGGCGGTGGTGGGCGGCGGGCTCCGGCACCGCAACGCCGCCGGTGGGCCCGCCCGCCATGGGCAGCGCGACGGTCAGGCGCACCGATCTCGCGGCCCGCGAGCAGCTCGGCGGTTCGCTGGGCTTCGCCGGGCGCTGGGACGTGGTGCACGCCGGGTCGCCCGGCATGCTGACCGCCGTGCCGCCGCTCGGGCAGACCGTCCAACGTGGACAGATGCTGTACGAGGTGGACGGGCGGCCGGTGCGGCTGCTGTTCGGTGGTCGGCCGGCCTGGCGCGCCTTCGGGATCGGCATGGACCGGGGCGAGGACGTCCGGGAGCTGGAGGATAACCTTGTGGCGCTAGGGTTTTCGGGGTCCGCCGCGGATGACCGGTTCACCGCCTCCACCGCCGCCGCGATCCTGCGTTGGCAGGCCCGGCTGGGCGAACAGGGCACCGGGCGGCTGCCGCTGGGCAGCGTGGTGTTCCTGCCCGAGGCCATGCGAGTGGCGGCGGTGACCGCGCCGGTGGGCGGGCGCGTCGGCCCGGAACCGTTGCTGCGCACCACTTCCACGCGGCGGGTCGTCACCGTGGACGTGCCGACCGCGCGGCTGGGGCTGTGGGATGGGGGGTCGGCGGGTGGGGTCGACAGCGGTAACGTGACCCCGGGTGGCGAGGTGCTGGTGACGCTGCCCGGCGGGGTGCGGCTGACCGCCAAGGTGACCGAGGTCGGCCGGGTCGCGGTCAGCGGGCAGGACAACGGCGCCCCGCCAACCGTGACCGTGACCGCCACGCTCGACCAGCCCGACGCCGCGGGGAGCTTGGACCAGGTGCCGGTGCAGGTGTCGGTGACCACGGCGGTGCGCAAGGCAGTGCTGGCCGTGCCGGTCACCGCGCTCATCGCGGCGGGCTCTGGTGGGTACCAGATAAAAAGCGGAAGCGGGCCGATCACAGTGAGGCCAGGGCTTTTCGACGAAGTATCGGGTCTCATCGAGGTCTCCGGCGACGGCCTCACCGAGGGGATGACCGTGGAGGTGCCCGCACCATGACCGCTGCCGCCTTGGAGTTGCGCGACGTGCGCAAGGTCTATCCGGGGACGCCGCCGGTGATTCCGGTGGCCGGGGTCGATCTGACCGTCCACAGTGGAGAGTTGGTCGCGGTCGTCGGGCCCTCGGGATCCGGCAAATCCACGCTGCTGCACCTGATGGCGGCGCTGGAGCGGCCCACGTCCGGCTCGGTCAGCATCGCCGGGGTCGACGTGGCGGGGCTGCCCGACAAGACGGTGTCGGGGATCCGCGCCCACCGGCTCGGCGTGGTGTTCCAGCAGTTCCACCTGATCGAGAGCTTGAGCGCCACCGACAATGTCGCCACCGGGCTGCTGTACCGGGCGATACCGGCACCGCGGCGGCGCGAGCTGGCCCGGGCGGCGCTGGAGCGGGTCGGGTTGGCCCACAGGCAAAAGCACCGGCCGAACCAGATGTCGGGCGGGGAGCGGCAGCGCGTGGCGATCGCGCGGGCCATCGTCGGAGAGCCGGCGGTGGTGCTGGCGGATGAGCCCACGGGAAACCTGGATTCGGGCACGGCCGCCGAGATCGTGGCGCTGCTGGTGCGGCTGAACGCCGATGGCACAACGCTTGTGGTGGTGACCCACGACGCGGCGGTGGGCGCGGCGATGCGCCGCCGGGTGGAGATAAGGGACGGTCTGATCGTGACCGACAGCGGGAGTGTCTCGTGAGGAGTTCCGTGCGGTGGGCGGATCTGGTGCCGCTGGGGTCGATCGGGCTGCGGACCCGGCGGGCCCGGGCGGTGCTGTCGGCGCTGGGCATCGCCATCGGCATCGCTTCGATCGTGAGCGTGCTGGGAATCACCAACTCCGCGCAGGCCGATCTGCTCGCGCAGATCGACCGGCTCGGCACCAACCTGCTGACCGTCTCCGACGGGCAGGCCATCGGCGGCGGCACCGTACCGCTTCCGGCCACCGCGCCGGTGATGATCGAGCGGATCGCCGGGGTCGAGCGCCTCGCGCCCACCGCTGAGCTGGCGAGGGTGCACGCGTACCGCAATGATCTGATCCCGGCCACGCACACCGGCGGGCTCTCGGTGCGCGCGGCCGATTTCGGGCTTCTGTCTACATTGGACGCTTCGCTGGCGAGCGGCGTTTTCCTTGGCGCGGGGGAGTTTCAGGTCGCGGTGCTCGGTGCTCAAGCGGCGGCCCAGCTGGGCACGGACCGGATCTGGGTGGGCGGCCACTGGTTCACCGTCGTCGGGGTGCTCAACCCGCTGCCGCTGGCGGGCGAGATCGATCGCTCGATCCTGGTCGGATTCCCTGTGGCGCAACGGCTTTATGGCCACGACGGCCACCCCAGTCGGATCTATGTGCGGGCGAGCACCGATCGGGTCGAGGCGGTCTCGGCGCTGCTGGCCCGTACCGCCAACCCGGTCCAGCCGTTCGCGGTATCGGTGAGCCGGCCCTCGGATGTCCTGACGGCTCGTCTGGCCGTGGCCCAGGCCGGCACAGCCCTGTTCCTCGGGCTCGGAGCGGTGGCGCTGCTGGTGAGCGCGGTCGGCATCGCCAACGTCATGGTGATCGGGGTACTGGAACGGCGCGCCGAGATTGGCGTGCGCCGGGCGCTGGGGGCCAGGCGGATCCATATCGCCGCCCAGTTCCTCACCGAGTCGTTGCTGCTGGCCCTGCTGGGCGGCGCGGCCGGGCTCGTTTTCGGGGTGGGGTTCACAGCTTTGGTCGCGGGTTTACGAGGGTGGCCCGCCTCGGTGCCGAGTGAGGCGTTGTGGGGAGGTGTATTGGTGGCGCTGGTCATCGGGGGACTGGCAGGCATCTATCCAGCCGTCCGGGCGGCGCGGCTGGCGCCGACGGAAGCGCTGCGCACGACCTAGTCGCGCAAGATCGTTTGATCTAGCATTATCCGGGATATTGCTGCCTTGCGCGCGGCGGAGGCAGCATTTTCGGGGATATTGCTGCCTCGCGCGCCTGCTAGTCCTCCTCGCCCAGCATCTCGATGAGCTGCTGCGCGTTGCGCTGGGCGTAGTCGGAGTAGCAATTGTTCATGAGCACGTGGGTCTGGCGGGTCTGGTCGGCCAGCTTGCGCAGCTTGGTGGAGTACTTCTTCAGCTCCGGCTCCGAGTAGAGGTACCCGAACCGCTCGTGGATGTCGCGGCTGGTCCACTTGTCGCTGTGGCCGTGGAAACGGACCACCGAGATGTCGGCCGTGGACTCGAAGACGGGCGGGACCGAGTTCTTGTACCCCTGAGGCATGTCGACGCAGACGAAGGGAAGTCTGTTGTCCCGCAAGAAGGTCAGCGTCTCCTCCTGGTTGCCCTTGTTGAACCACAGCGCGCTGCGCAGCTCGACCGCGACACGTAAAGGGGCGCAACGCTTCTTGACCTCCAACAGGTACTGCTTGTTGTCGTGGCGGATGCCGAACCACGGCGGGAACTGGAACAGCAGCACGCCCAGCTTCTTGGCCTCCACCAACGGGTCCAGCGCCGACAGGAAGCGAGTCCAGATCTCCTCGTAGACCTGCGGCTCCAGATCCTTGGGGTAGATGTTCGCCTTGTCCGTCTCCGGCCGCAGATCCTTGTAGATCGCCGACACCTTGGTCGGGTGGCCGGTGAGGAGGCTGAACGCCTTGATGTTGAACAGGAACCCGGGCGGCGTGCGCTCGACCCACAGCTTGGTGGTCTGCTCGGCCGGCGGCGCGTAATAGGTGGAGTCGACCTCGACGATGGGGAACTGCTCGGCGTAGTAGGCGAGGCGCTTCTCGGGATTGTTGGCGTCCTCCGGGTACCAGCCGGAGGCGAGCAACGTCCGGTCTGTCCAGGAAGCGGTGCCGACGCGGATCTTTCCCATACCGCCATCTTCCCACCGGGTTGAGCGCTAAACCCAGTCTTCTTTCCACCCGGGAGGTGTAACTGAGGATGCGCTCGGCCGACAGCCTAGTAGGGTACTGGCATGCGGAAGATCACCACGAGCGTGGACATCGAGGCGGTGCCCGAGCGGGTGTGGGCGGCGCTCACCAGCTTTGACTACTATCCCGATTGGAATCCCTTCATCCGCCAGGCTTCCGGCCGCCTTCAGGTGGGCGAGACCTTGACGCTTCGCATGTTTCCGGCCAAGGGCAGACCCATGACCTTCCGCCCCAAGGTGCTCGTGGTCGAGCCGCAACGGGAGCTGCGCTGGCTCGGCCGTCTGGCGGTGCCGGGCATCTTCGACGGCGAGCACAGCTTCAGGTTGACCCCGATCGAGGGCGGTGCCACCCGCATGGTGCAGGCCGAGCGCTTCTCCGGCGCGCTGGTACCGTTCGTCCGCGGCCTGGTCGACCGCACGGTCAACGACTTCCACCGGCTTAACGAGGCGCTGAAGAGGTATGTAGAGGCTGATACGCGGTGGCGGTAACGCTGATATACGAAACCCATTCCACGACAGTCGACAACGAGACCGGTCACGCCACCGGATGGCTGCCGGGCGAGCTGTCCCCGCAAGGCATCCTCAACGCACAGGCGCTCGGGCAGCGGCGCCGCGACGATGGCATCGCCGCCGTCTTCTGCTCGGATCTGAGGCGCGCGGTGCAGACCGCCACCATCGCCTTCGACGGCACCGGCATCCCGCTGTTGCTCGACTGGCGGTTGCGGGAGACCAACTACGGCGACCAGAACGGCATGCCGACCACGACCCTGCACGCCTCACGCCACGAGCACGTGCATGTGCCTTATCCGAATGGCGAGTCTTGGCGCCAGGCCGCCGATCGCACCCTGGAATGCTTGCGGGACATAGTCAAACGCTACGACGGCCGCCGGATTGCCGTGATTGGACACGCGGCCCAGCGGTACCTCCTGAGATCGATGTTCGAGGGGATGTCGCTGGAGGAGGCTGTCAACGCTCCTTTCGAGTGGCAGGAGGGTTGGGAGTACCAGTTCAGCGCACCCGGTAAAGAAGGTGGGTGACACCCGGCGCCCCCACCGCCCGCACCTGCTCGACCTCCGGAAGGCTTGCCCCGAGGTTGTCCAGCAGGCGCTCGCCGCGGCCCAGCAGCACCGGCGCCACCGATAGCTCGAACTCGTCGACCAGCCCGGCCGCCAGATACTGCTGGATCGTGCTCGCACCCCCGGCGATGAGAATGTCCTTGTCGCCGGCGGCCTGGCGGGCCTGGGCGAGCGCGGACTCGATGCCGTCGGTGAGGAAGTGGAAAGTGGTGCCGCCCTTCATCGTCAGCGGCTCCCGCTCGTGGTGGGTGAGGACGAAGACCGGGGTGTGATAGGGCGGATCCTCGCCCCACCAGCCGGTCCAGGACTCGTCCCACTCGCCGCGGCCCGGCCCGAACATGTTGCGCCCCATGATGTGCGCGCCGATGTTGGCCGTCCAGGCCTGCACCACCGGCGTGCTCTCGTTGACCTCGCCCTCGCCGGTGCCGCTGAAGACCGCCAGCGGGAAAAGCCACTCGTGCAGGCGCATGCCGCCTTTGCCGATCGGATCGTCAAGGTTCTGGTCGGGGCCGGCGGCATAGCCGTCGAGCGAGACCGCGATGTGGAAGGTCACCTTGCCCATGGCAGGACCCTACCGCCGAGTGGGATGATCACGTGGCGCGACGCACTCATCGCGGCCCGGGAGATAGTTGATCCCCGGGCCGCGCCCGCACCGCCGGATGGGTCAGACCGACTCGGTGATGGCCTGGGAGAACTGCGCGGCGTAAAGCCTGGCGTAGGCGCCGCCCTCGGCGATCAGCTTGTCGTGGTTGCCCTGCTCCACGATCCGACCGTCCTCCATCACGAGGATGACGTCGGCGTTGCGGATCGTCGAGAGCCGGTGCGCGATCACGAAGCTGGTGCGGCCGCTGCGCAGCGAGGTCATCGCCTGCTGGATCAGCAGCTCGGTGCGCGTGTCGACCGAGCTTGTCGCCTCGTCCAGCACCAGGATCTTGGGATCGGACAAGACCGCGCGGGCGATGGTGATCAGCTGTTTCTCACCCGTGCTGACGTTGCCTCCCTCCTCGTCGAGGATGGTCTTGTAACCCTCGGGCAAAGTTCTTATGAAGCGATCGGCGTGCGCCATCTTCGCCGCCTCGCAGATCTCCTCCATGCTCGGATCGTCGGCGCCGTAAGCGATGTTCTCCGCGATGGTCCCGCCGAACAGCCATGTGTCCTGCAGCACCATGCCGATGTTGGAGCGCAGCTCGTCCCGCGACATCGTGGCCACATCGACCCCGTCCAGGGTGATCCGCCCGCTCGATACCTCGTAGAAGCGCATCAACAAATTGACAAGCGTCGTCTTGCCGGCGCCGGTCGGTCCCACGATGGCGACGGTGTGGCCGGGCTCGACCGCCAGCGACAGGTCCTCGATGAGCGACTTGTCGGGCTGGTAGCGGAAGGACACGTTCTCGAACGCCACCCGCCCCCGCACGGCCTCGATTTGAGCCGCGGGCACCGGATCGGGCGACTGCTCCTCGGCATCGAGCAGGTTGAACACCCGCTCCGCCGAGGCCACGCCGGACTGCACCAGGTTGCTCATCGCGGCGATCTGGGTCAGCGGCTGGCTGAACTGGCGCGAGTACTGGATGAACGCCTGCACGTCACCCAGCGACAGCGCGCCCGAGGCGACCCGCAACCCACCGACGACGGCCACCAGCACATAGTTCAGGTTGCCGATGAAGAACATCGCGGGCTGGATGATGCCCGAGATGAACTGGGCCTTGAACGCGGAGCCGTAGAGATTGTCGTTGTGCTCCTTGAACTTCTCGGCCGTCTCCCGCTGCCGCCCGAACACCTTCACCAGTGAGTGGCCGGTGTACATCTCCTCGATGTGCGCGTTGAGCTGGCCGGTGGTGCGCCACTGCGCCACGAACTCCGGCTGGGCGCGCTTGCCGATGCGCATCGTCACCCACACCGACAGCGGCACCGTGACGAGGGCGATCACGGCGAGCAGCGGGGAGATCCAGAACATCATAGCCAGCACGCCGATGACGGTCAGCACCGACGTGATCAGCTGGGAGAGCGTCTGCTGCAACGTCTGCGCCACGTTGTCCACGTCGTTGGTGGCGCGGCTGAGCACCTCGCCGCGCGGCTGGCCGTCGAAGTAGCTCAACGGAAGGCGCGACAGCTTGGCCTCCACCTGCTCGCGCAGCCGGAACATGGAACGCTGCACCAGGGTCGTGGTCAGCCTCAGCTGCACCAGCTGGAAGAGTGATGCCGCCAGATATACAGCGAGCGCCAGCATCAGCACCCGCCCCACCGCGTTGAAGTCGATGCCCTGCCCGGGGATCAGATCCACCGAGGTGAGCATGTCGGCGATCCGGTTGTCGCCGCGAGCGCGCAGCGCCTGGATCGCCTGATCCTTGGTCATCCCGGCGGGAAAGCCGCTGCCCAGGAGGCCGGCGAAGATGAGATCCGTGGCGCGGCCGAGCACCTTGGGCCCGGTGACCACCAGCGTCACCCCGGCGATGCCGAGCACCAGCACGCCGATGATGCGATTGCGCTCGGGGCGCAGCAGTTTGATGAGCCGCTTGGCGGAGCCCTTGAAATCCATTGACTTGGATACCGGCGGTCCGCCCATGATCGCGGCGGGTCCTCCCCGTGGGCCGGTCATGCGTTGGCCTCCTCTTCGGTGAGCTGAGAGAGCACGATCTCGCGGTAGGTTTCGTTGTCGCGCATGAGTTCCCGGTGGGTACCGGCCCCGACCACCTGGCCGTCGTCGAGCACCACGATCCGGTCCGCGTCGCGGATGGTGGCGACGCGCTGCGCCACGATGACGACGGTGGAGTCGGCGGTCTCGCTCGCCAGCGCCCGGCGCAACGCCGCGTCGGTCGAGTAGTCCAGCGCCGAGAACGAGTCGTCGAACAGGTAGATCTCCGGCCTGCGCACGAGCGCGCGGGCGATCGCGATGCGCTGCCGCTGGCCACCCGACACGTTGGTGCCTCCCTGGGCTATGGGAGAGTTGAGGCCTTCGGGCATCTGCTCGACGAAGTCCCGCGCCTGGGCGATCTCCAAGGCCCGCCACAGCTCCTCGTCGGTCGCGTCTGCCTTGCCATATCTCAGGTTTGACGCGACGGTGCCGGTGAAAAGGTACGGCTTTTGCGGTACGAACCCGATCACCTCAGACAGCGCCTCCGGGTCGAGGTCGCGCACGTCGACGTCGTCCACGAGCACGCTGCCGTCGGTGGCGTCGAACAGCCGCGGGATCAGGTTGACAAGAGTGGATTTCCCGCTGCCCGTGCTGCCGATGATCGCCGTGGTCTCACCCGGCCGGGCGACAAGGTCGATGCCGCGCAGCACCGGCTCCTCCGCGCCCGGATAGCGGAACTCCACCTCGCGCAACTCCAGATGCCCGCGTGTGTCCGGCTTGGCGACCGGCTGGACCGGAGGAAGCACGCTGGGCTCGGTGTCGAGCACCTCCTCGATGCGCTCGGCGCACACCTCGGCTCGGGGGATCATCACGAACATGAAGGTGGCCATCATGACCGCCATAAGGATTTGCATAAGGTACGCGAGGAAAGCCGTGAGAGCCCCGATCTCCATGCCGCCGCTGGCGATGCGGTGCGCCCCGAACCACAGCACGCCGACGCTCGACACGTTGACGATCAGCATGACCAGAGGGAACATCAGCGCCATCAGCTTGCCCACCTTGAGCGACACATCCGTCAGTGACGTGTTCGCGCCGGCGAAGCGCTCCTGCTCGTGCTCATCGCGGACAAACGCACGGATCACCCGGATGCCGGTGATCTGCTCGCGCATCACGCGGTTCACATCGTCGATGCGCTCCTGCATGCCACGGAACAGAGGACGCATCCGCGAGATGATCAGGCCGATGGTGATCGCCATCACCGGGATGATCACCAGCAGCAGGCCGGAGAGCGGCACATCCTGCTTGAGGGCGAGGATGACGCCGCCCACCATCATCATCGGCGCGGCGACCATGAAGGCGAAGGTCATCAGGACCAGCATCTGGACCTGGAGCACGTCGTTGGTGGTACGCGTGATCAACGACGGCGGCCCGAAGTGGCCCACCTCGCGGGCGGAGAACTTCTGCACCCGATCGAAGATGGAGGCCCGGATGTCGCGCCCCAGCGCCATGGCCGCCTTCGCTCCAAAGTAGACAGCCGTGATGGAGCAGGCGATCTGGATCAGCGAGATGCCCAGCATGAGCGCGCCGACCCGCAGGATGTAAGCGGTGTCGCCGGTCACCACTCCGTGGTCGATGATGTCGGCGTTGAGGGTGGGCAGATAGAGGGTGGCGATTGTCTGTACCAGTTGAAGCGCGACGATCAGCCAGATCACCCCGGAATAGGGGTGCAGGTGCCGTCGCAGCAATCTTATGAGCATGCGGGCTCCGTTTTCTGTTGCGCTGTCTGCTCCGGCCGCAGCACGCCATCGAGCAACACTGCGACGATATCGGTTGCCGTCAAAGCATTTTCGGTGCCGCCGGGCCAGCGGCGCTGCATCATGATCATTGAGGTGAGCAGCCAGGCGACGGTCTTCGGCGGCTGGCGCAGGCTCCCCCCGTCCGGCTCGACGAGTTGGCCGATCGCCTCCACGATCTTCCTGAGGCTGTCACCGGGGATCATCTGCCCGGCGCGCGGGTTGGTGCGCACCGCCACCAGCAAGGGGAAGTTGTCGCTGAACCGCTTCTCGAGGATTCGTGCCGCCATCGTCAGCTTGGTGCGGACGGGCAGCGTGTCGGGCAGGTGGCGCATTGACTCGACGACCGGCGCCGGGTCGAACGCGTACTCGATGGTGGCGCAGATGAGCGCCGACTTGTCGGGGAAGACGCGGAAGATGGTGCCCTCGGCGACGCCGGCCGCCAGGGCGATCTCCCGGGTGCTCACCTCCAGACCTTGGGCGCGCAGCAGCGGCAGGGTCGCCGCGATCAGCGCGGCCCGGCGATCCTCGGGGGTAAGTCGAACCACCCGGCCATCGTAAATGAGTGATCACTCATTTCGAACCGATTTTCGCTACGGGCATAGGTTCCTCAGGCCATCAGCCCTGGGAGCTCAGCCAAGTGGCAATACGCAAGATGAGATCATCGGGTGCCGCGTTCTCGGCGTGGCCGAAACCTTCCTCCAGCCACAGTTCCTTGGGCTCGGACGCCGCGCCGTAGAGCTGATGGGCGTGCTCCGGCGGGAAGTAGCGGTCGCTGTCGCCGTGTACCACCAGCAACGGGATCGGCGAGATTCGGCCCGCCACCTCGAACGGCGCCTCCGGCAGCGGATCCCAGCCGTTGGCCGCGATCCGGGTGCCCAGCGCGACCCGGCCCACCAGCCGTCCCATCCGCCGCTCCACCACCCAGTGCAGCCGGCGCATCGGCACCGTGCCGCGGTAGTACCACCGGGCCGGCCCGCTCACCGCCACCACCGCGTCGACCCCCCGGATCAGGGCCGCGTGCCGGACCACCACCGACGCGCCCATCGAAAACCCCACTGTGGCAACGTTTTTGTAGCCGAGCTCGCGGGCCCACGCGACCGCCGCCTCCAGGTCGTAGATCTCCCGGTCGCCCACTGTCGACTTTCCGCCTGACGCGCCGTGTCCCCGGAAGTCGAAGCCGATCACTCCTCCGAAACGGTTGAAGATCGATGTGATCCTGCGCACGCTAGGTCGCCGCCACGATCCGGTGAATCCGTGCGCCACCACGATGGCGAGGTCACGCTGACCCTCTTCATGAAGAGCGTCAATTGGTACCCCGTCAGCCGCCTCCAGCCTCCTATAGCTGGACATACGGTGAGGTTCCACGTCGAATAACCACGATGTGATCCTTACACGCCCCCGATCTACAGGTCTTGCTCGGAATGGTGAACAATACTGGGCACAGGAGGGGAGTATTCCCTCGCGGCGGTGTCGTCAGCACGGTTGCGATCCCGGGGGCGGGACAAGGGCCCGGGTCGTTCCCGGCACCGTCGGTCGCCGGGGAGGATGCCGTGAAGGTCACGGGACGCGGCGGGAGAGACCTCCGGGGCTAAATGCTGCCGACCGGAGGTAAAGACGATGCATGTGACGACCGTGGTCTGGGGGGTGACCCTCGCAGGTCTCCTGCTGATCCTGCTGCTCGACCTGCTCATCGTGGGCCGCCGCCCGCACGAGCCGTCAATGAAGGAGGCGACCGGTTGGGTCGTCTTCTACGTGGGTTTGGCCTGCGCGTTCGGCGCCCTGATCTGGGCCGGGTACGGCCACCGGTATGGTCAGGAGTTCTTCGCCGGCTGGCTCACCGAGTACAGCCTGTCCGTGGACAACCTCTTCGTCTTCGTGATCATCATGCACCGGTTCCTGGTGCCGCGCATCTTCCAACAGAAGGTGCTGCTCGTAGGGATCGTGATCGCGTTGGTGATGCGTGGCATCTTCATCGCGCTCGGCGCGGCACTGGTGTCCCGGTTCGTCGCGGTCTTCTACATCTTCGGGGTGTTCCTGATCTACACGGCTTGGCAGCTGACCCGGCAGGGCGAGACCGACGAGAGCGACTTCAAGGAGAACATCATCATCCGGTGGTCGCGGCGGGTGCTTCCGGTCAGCAGACGCCACAACGGCGGCAAGATAACCACCCGCTCCTCGGCGGGCAAGTTCATGTTCACCCCGCTGTTCATCGTGATGATCGCCATCGGGACCACCGACCTGATCTTCGCCCTCGACTCCATCCCGGCGATCTTCGGGCTCACCAAGGAGCCCTACCTGGTCTTCACTGCCAACGTCTTCGCCCTGATGGGTTTGCGCCAGCTCTACTTCCTGCTCGGTGGGCTGCTGGAGCGGCTGGTCTACCTGTCTCTCGGCCTGGCCGCGATCCTCGGATTCATCGGCGTCAAACTCATCATGGAGGCGATGGCCGGAAACAACCTGCCGTTCATCAACGACGGCGAGCCGATGCACGGCGTGCCGCACATCAGCATCGGCTGGTCCCTCGGCGTGATCGTCTCGATCCTGGCCATAGCGACGGTCGCCAGCCTCATCAAGTCCTCCCGCGACGCCCGCCGGGAAGCTTTGGCGGGCGAGAGCACGCCGCCCAAGGCCAAGGCCGCAGCGAATCAGACCCGTGGCGGCCCCGCCACCAAGGGCAAGGCCGCCGACCGCTGACTTCAATCCACACGGTGGATGCCGACCAGTGTCTCGCGGCGCTTGGCGGGCAAGGGTTCCTCCACGACCCGCCCGGCGTCGCTGCACGCGTGCAGGATGTGGCCGGGGGTGGTGACGAAGCCCACGTGCGACACCCTCGTGCCGGTCTCGGAGAAGAAGTAGAGGTCGCCCGGGACCGAGTCGTGCACCGACTCCAGCGGGGTGGTTGCCCGCGCCTGGTCGTCGGCGTCGCGGGGCAGGGTGCGGCCCACCCGCCGGAAGGACAGGTGCACCAGGCCGGAGCAGTCGATGCCGTGCGGTGTCAGCCCGCCCCATACATAGGGCGTGCCGAGCAGCCCCCGGGCCACCTCGAGCGCGTCGTCGAACTTGAGCTGCCGCAAGGGAAGCCAGCCCGGGTAGCCCCGCGGGTCGAGCTTGGCCGCGGGCTGGGCGGTGGCGACCACCCGCGCCCACTCACCGGCGATCTCCTCCACCAGTACCGGTTCCCCGTGCAGCAGCTGGGTGAGGATGCCCCGGTAGACACGCCCGGCATCGTCCAATCCGGACACCCAGGCCCGCGGGTCGACCTGCGGGTCGAGGGCAAGATTGTCGATGTCTGGCCGGGGCGCGTCCGGCCGGGTCCACAGCGTCGCGACGGGTGCGCTGACGGTCGCGGTCCTCATAGCTCTACCCCCAATCCGGGTTGGTCGGCCAGCGTGACGATGCCGCGCTCGTAGCAGGGCCCGCCTTTGACCGGGGAGCTGGCCAGCCACCATGCCGCGTCGAGGTCGGGGATGTGGGTGGTGTGCTGAGCGGCGACGAGGGACGCGGCGGCGCCGATGCCGACGCTCGTCTCCATCATCGAACCGACGCAGGTGCCCATGTCGTGTTCGTGGGCGAGATCCAGCATCGTGCGGGCGGTGCTGAGGCCGCCGCACTTGGCGAGCTTGACGTTGACCATGTCCGCGGCGCGGCGTTTGATCACCTCGGTCAGCTCGCGGACGGTGAAGACCGACTCGTCGGCGAGGATCGGGATGTCGGACTTCTGCGTGACATATGCCAGCCCGTCGAGGTCGTGGCGCTTCACCGGCTGCTCGACGAACTCGATCGGCAGGCCGGCCATCTGGTTGATGATCCTGACCGCCTCGCGTGGGGTCCAGCCCTGGTTGGCGTCGAGCCGCACGACGGCGCCGGGACCGGCCGCCTCGCAGACCGCGCGGATCCTTTCCACATCCCGCGCCGCGTCCGTGCCCACCTTCAGCTTGAGGACCAGGAAGCCTTCGGCCACCCGCCGCGCGGCCGTCTTGGCCAGCTCTTCGGGCTCGCCGGCGGACAGCGTCATGTCCGTCGGCGCCCATAGGGTCGTCCCGCCCAGCAGCCGCACCAGCGGCACCCCGAGCCGCCTTGCCGCCAGGTCGTGCAAGGCCACGTCGACCGCGCATTTGGCGGATTCGTTGCCCACCACCGCTTTTGCCACTGTGCGGCACAGCGCGGCCAGATCGTCGGGGTCCTGTTCCAGCAACAGGGGCGCCAGCATCTCTTCGACGCACGCCTGCGACCCGGCCATGCTCGCCCCGGTCACCTGCCAAACCTGAGGCGCCTCACCAAATCCAGACCGCCCATCGGAGTCGGTGATCTCGACCAGCAGCGACTCGGCGGTGGTGGCACGGCGCAGGGCGGTGACGAACGGGGTATGTAAGGGGGCGGACACCCGGTGGGTCCGGACGGCGGCGATGCTCACGAGCCTAGGGTAGATCCCTTTGCGCCCAGCTCGCCTCGGCCACCCGGGTCAGCAAGCCGCAGGCCCGCTCGTCCGGCAGGTCGCCCGTGGTGCACACCGCCAGCACATAGGGCTCGGCGTCGTTCGGGAAGATCGCGGCGGCGCTGTGCCGTACGCCGGTGATCCAGCCGTTCTTCACCGCGGCCCGCACATTGTCGGGCAGCCCGAGCGCGAAGTCGTCGCGCCACTCCTGCGCGCACAGGATGTCGAGCATCTCCCGGGTCGCCTGTTCGCCGGCGAGCTTGCCGGCGGCGAGCGCGCCCATGAGCAGGCACAGGTCGGCGGCGGTCACCTCGTTGGTGATCCCCGCCTCGCGGGCGGGCACGTCTTCGATTCCCCGATCGGTGTGCGCGCGGGTCGCCCCGGCGTCGCGCCACACCCGGTTGACCGCCTCGAAGTCGTTGCCCAGCGCGCCCAGCACGAGGTTGGTGGCGAGATTGGAGGAACGCACGATCATCCGCTCGACCAGCCAGCGTAGCGGTACCTCCGAGCCCATCCGGCGCCAGACCACAGGATCGCCATCGTCGGCCGGGTCATTGCCGAAGACGGCGCCGCCGGCTGCCGACTTATGTTCATTGTGTACCGGTACCGGCCGGTCGAGATCGGCGATCGTCCGCCATACCGCCACCATCACGCCGACCTTCATAGTGCTTGCGGCGTAATGGGTCTCGTGCTCGGCCCGGGCGAAGCGGGCCGGCCCGCCGAATGGTCCAAACCAGACGGACGCGATGCCGGGAAAGGCGGTCAGCTCGGCCTCGAGATCGGGGGTCACGCTGAGCAACCTAGCAAATACCTACGTGGACACGCTAAATTTTGCGCATCCGAGCGGGGAGGTACCGGGCCGATGAAGCGCAGCTGGATACTTGCCGGGATGGGCGTCGTCATAGCATCGGTATTGATAGGAGGCTTCTTTCTGGCGAAGTCCGCGCTCGACGCGCTGGCCGCCCACCCCCAGGCTTCGCCAACAGTGGCAAGGAAATCGCCGTCACCCAGCCCGTCGCCGTCACCGAGCCCGTCACCATCACCACCGCCGAGTCCGTCGCCGAGTCCGTCGCTGGTGAAGAGCGTGAGCCCGACGCCGACCGGCCCACCGCAAGGACGCAAGCCGTGCCGGCTGGAGGGGACCAAGTACAGCGAAAGCCAGGTGAAGACGGCGCTCGAGGCGGCGGCGAAGTACAAAGTGTGGCGCACCGTCCAGATCAGCGTGCCGACCGACCTCGTCAAGTCGATCGCCCGGCACGAAAGCGGATGGCAGTCCAACGCCGTCTCCTGCTCGGGCGCCTACGGCGTCATGCAGGTGCTGCCGGCGACCGCCGACTGGCTCAACACCCGCTTCGTCGACACGCTCGGCGGCAAGCAGGACTACCGGTCGCTGTCCGGCAACACCCGTCTGGGCAGCGCCTACCTTCAATGGGCGATCAAGAAGATCAGCGACGACCACTTCGGCGGCGACTACACCCTGCGCCCGTGCGCCACCTCCACCGAGCGCTGCCTGCTCAACGCCGTCATCTCGGCCTACGAGGTGGGCGAGGGCGAGACGAGCAAGGCGCTGGCATCCGGCAGTGGTTACCCCAACCCGGAGTACGTGGGCAACGTGCGGTGGTGGATGCAGAACGTCTACTGACCGCGTTCGACGCCAGTAGTGGAGATCGTTGCGGTTCTGACAGTGCGATCGAGGCGGTTTCGCACTGTCAGAACCGCAACGATCATCGAAGCAAGATCAAGCGTGCTTGCGGCGAGCGGCCTCACGGGCGCGCACGGTCTGGTCGAGCTGGACCTTGCGGATGCGCACCGCGATCGGCGTGACCTCCACGCACTCGTCCTCGCGGCAGAACTCCAGCGCCTGCTCCAGGGACAGCTTGCGCGGCGGGATCAGCTTCTCGGTCTCCTCGGAGGTGGAGGCTCGCATGTTGGTGAGCTTCTTCTCCTTGGTGATGTTCACGTCCATGTCGTCCCAGCGCGAGTTCTCACCAACCACCATGCCCTCATAGACCTCGGTGCCGGGCTCGACGAACAGCGAGCCGCGCTCCTGCAGGTTCATCATGGCGAAGGGCGTGGCCACCCCGGACCGGTCGGCGACAAGCGATCCGGTGGCGCGGGTGCGCAGCTCGCCGAACCACGGCTCGTAGTCCTCGAAGACGTGGTGCAGGATGCCGGTGCCGCGGGTGTCGGTGAGGAACTCGGTGCGGAAGCCGATCAGGCCCCGCGCCGGCACCAGCCACTCCATCCGGATCCAGCCGGTGCCGTGGTTGGTCATCTGCTCCATGCGGCCCTTGCGGGTGGCCAGCAGCTGGGTGATGGCGCCGAGGTACTCCTCAGGCGCGTCGATGGTCAGCCGCTCCACCGGCTCGTGGATCTTGCCGTCGACATGACGGGTCACCACCTGCGGCTTGCCGACGGTCAGCTCGTATTGCTCGCGGCGCATCTGCTCGACCAGGATCGCCAGGGCCAGCTCGCCGCGGCCCTGCACCTCCCAGGCGTCGGGGCGCTCGGTGGGCAGCACGCGCAGCGACACGTTGCCGACCAGCTCGCGGTCGAGGCGGTCCTTGACCATGCGCGCGGTCACCTTGCCGCCCTTGACTCTTCCGACCATGGGCGAGGTGCTGGTGCCGATCGTCATCGAGATCGCCGGCTCGTCGACCCGGATCAGGGGGAGCGGGATGGGGTTCTCGGCGTCGGCGAGGGTCTCACCGATCATGATCTCGGGGATGCCGGCGACCGCGATGATGTCGCCGGGGCCGGCAATCTCGGCGGGCTTGCGCTCCAGCGCCTCGGTCATCAGCAGCTCGGAGATGCGCACCCGTTGCTGCGTGCCGTCGGTGCGGCACCACGTCACGGTCTGGCCCTTGCGGATCTCACCCTCGCGGACCCGGCAAAGGGCAAGGCGCCCGAGGAAAGGCGAGGCGTCGAGGTTGGTGACGTGGGCCTGCAGCGGCGCGCCCTCGGTGTAGGACGGGGCCGGGATGGTGTCGAGCAGGGCCTGGAAGAGCGGTTGCAGGGTGGTCGAGTCGCTCGGGATGGAGCCGTCGGCCGGCTGGGTCCGCGAGGCGATGCCGTCGCGGGCGCACGCGTAGACGATCGGGAAGTCGATCTGCGACTCATCCGCGTCAAGGTCGAGGAACAGCTCGTAGGTCTCGTCGACGACCTCTTTGATCCGGGCGTCGGGGCGGTCCACCTTGTTGATCACCAGGATGATCGGCATGCGGGCGGTGAGCGCCTTGCGCAACACGAACCGGGTCTGCGGCAGCGGGCCCTCAGAGGCGTCGACGAGCAGCAGCACGCCGTCGACCATGGTCAGGCCGCGCTCGACCTCGCCGCCGAAGTCGGCGTGGCCCGGCGTGTCGATGATGTTGATCGTGACGTCGCCGAGGTGGACCGCGGTGTTCTTGGCGAGGATGGTGATGCCCTTCTCCCGCTCCAGGTCCATCGAGTCCATCACGCGGTCGGCGACGAAGGCACGCGCAAGAGACTTTTCGCTGAAGGCGCCGGCTTGCTTGAGCATGGCGTCGACGAGCGTGGTCTTGCCGTGATCCACATGCGCGACGATGGCGACATTGCGGAGGTCGGGGCGGGTAGGCATAACTACCAGTGTCCCTCAGCCCGATCATTTCGGGAGGGGAGGGGCGCGTCATGGTGTCCAATGACACAGAGCGCGGTTACCTGTGTTATGCGACTTCTGCAGCTGCCGTGACTTTTTCGTGACGCTGGCCGGGCATGGTCGCGTCCATGACCGGTCGGGATCCACTCGGGGCGGCGGTCGCCTGGCTCGCTCATCCGATCAGCCTTCTGGGGCTGGGGTTGCTGCTCCTCAACGACCACGTCTTCAAGCAGGCGTGGCCGGGGGTCCTCACCGGCAAGCTCAGCGATCTGGCCGGGATGCTGATGTTCCCGCCCCTGCTGGCCGCGCTCACGGCCCTGGCGCTTCCCCGGGCACGGGCCAAAACCCTTGCGGTGGTTGCGCTTTGCCTGACCGGCTGCGGCTTTGCGGTTTTGAAATTCTGGGGGTACCCGGCTGAGCTCGCCTCGGCGGCCCTGACTGTCGTGAGTGGACCATCGGTGGTGCGTGCCGACCGCACGGACCTTCTGGTGCTTCCGGCCTTGGCCTTGGCGTGGCTGGCTTTCCGGCGGGCGCGGCGGCGGCCGGTCGCCTCCGGTGACGCCCGGCTGATCCGTGTCGTCGTGCTGCTGCCGTTGGCGTTGTTCGGCTCGGCGGCTACGTCATGCGGTGCCGACAACCGCCCGCCTCCGGTGGTGGGCAAGAGCCCGGACGGATCGGTGTGGCTGCGCTCCCAGGTGCGAGACGGTGACGTGGAGTATATGTCCACTGTGGACGGTGGGCTCACCTTCCGCCGGAACGGCCCGTCGAGGACGCCGACCGTGCGAGAGCAGGACTGCGCCGCCGGCACCTGCTATCGCGTGATGCGCGGGAAAATGCTGGTGCAGCAACGCGTCGGCACCGGCCCCTGGACCACCGCCTGGGAGCTGGACCCTGGGCAGCGGCGCGACCTCATCGCCGCCTCCGCGACCTGCGACGACCCTGATGGCCGGCGCTTCGAGTCGCAGGCGCTGGTGGTGATCCCACAGTCGGGCGGGCATGTGGTTCTGGTGTCCAACGGGGACGACGGCCTGCTGCGCCGCAACGTCTCCGGCACCTGGACCCGGATCGGTTGGGGCGCGGGCACTTCTCCGCCCGCCCTGAGCCAGGGTGTGCTGCCCGGCGGCAACCTGTTCTTCTCGGTCGCGATCGTGGTCCTGATCCTGCTGTTCGGCGGGCTCGGGGTCGCGGCGCTCAAGGCCCGGGCGCCATGGCGGGTGCGCCGCTGGGCCCTGCTGTTCGTTCTCGCGGCGGGCGACGCCATCGGCCTTGACGCGCAGGTCATCGCCTGGGGCGACACCGCGCATCCGGCCTTCGTCGCGGGTTCGGCCGCGCTGTCGGTGGCCGCGCTCGTCCCGGCGGTCCTGTTCGTGGTGCTCGCCCGCCGGTTCCTGCCTGTCGCCTGGACCACCGTGATGGTGATGCTCGTCGCCGGGGTCGCGTGGCTGAGCGAGGCGCTGCGCCACGAGAGCTTGATGTTCGGCGAGGGGATCAGCTTCGCGGCGGTCGTCGTGACGGGCTTCATCGCCGTGGCGATCACCGGGCTCGGGGCGAGGCTGCATCCTAGGCAAATTGGTTGAGCCGGAGGTCAGCCGGGTCTACCGTTCGGGGCACGATGAGTACCTTTCTTGCCTCGCTCGGCTGGACCGGGCGCATGACCGTCCCGGCCGGTCTGGAACCGGGCCGCGTGGCCCGAACCGATCGCGGGATCTGCACCGTCCTGACCGCGACCGGCCCCGTGCGCGCCAGCCTTGGCGGCGCCGTCATGACCGCGGCCGCCTCCGATCCGGTGGCCCTCGCCTCGACCGGTGACTGGGTCGCGCTGCGGCGCTGGCCCGACGACCGGATCACCATCGAGGCGGTGTTGCCGCGGCGCAGCGCGATCGTACGGCGCACGGCGGGAAAGGACGCGACGGGACAGGTGCTCGCGGCCAACGTCGACACCGCGGCGGTGGTCGCGTCCCTGGACCCGGCGCCGGAGCTGGCCACGATCGAACGATTGCTGGCGCTGGCGTGGGACTCGGGCGCGAAACCCTATTTGATCCTGACGAAGGCGGACCTGGTGGCGTACCCTCAGGCGCTCGTCGAGGAGCTCTCGGAGATCGCCCCGGCGGTGCCGGTGGTGGCGGTGAGCGCGGTCCGGGGCGACGGGATCGGCCAGTTACGCCCGCTGGTGTCGGTGGGCCGGACACTCGGGCTGATCGGGGCGTCCGGCGCCGGGAAGTCGAGGCTGGTCAACGCTTTGGCGGGCGACGAGGTGATGCCGACGCAGGCGATCCGGCGCGCCGACGGGAAAGGCCGGCACACCACCACCTTTCGCGCGTTGGTGCCCGTTCCGGGCGGCGGGGCGGTGCTGGACACGCCCGGGCTGCGGGCGGTGGGGCTGCTCGACGGCGTCGGCGGGCTTGACCGCACCTTCAAGGACGTGCTCGATCTGGCGCAGGAGTGCCAGTTCCCGGACTGCCGCCACGAGGGCGAACCCGGATGCGCCATCGCCCTCGCGCTGGCCAGCGGTGAGCTGTCCCACCGGCGCTGGGCCAGCTGGCTCAAGCTGTTACGCGAGATCGAGTTCGAGCAGCGGCGCAACACGGCCCGGGTGATCAGCCGCCCGTCAACGAGGAGACCTGGTCAGCATTGACCGCCGCGTAGAGCTTGGCCGCCTTCTCGGCGTCGACATAGACCACGCTCTGGGTTCCTTCCCGGCCAACGCCTTTCGATGGACTGGTGAGGAAGGTGAGGTGGTCGCCGCGGATCTGGCGCAGCTCGACGGCGAGGTCGAACAGGGACAGATTCTGGTCGACGGTGAGCGCGCTTGTGGTGGCGCGGATGAAGGCGTTGAGCTTGGGGATGTCGGTCATCAGGCCGCGCGAGGCCGCCTTCTCCATCACCGCCTTGATCACCTGCTGCTGGTGCTCGATCCGGCTGAAGTCGCCGTCCTTGAACTGGTAGCGCTGGCGGGAGTAGTCGAGCGCCACCTCGCCGCTCATGAACTGGGATCCCTTGGTGAACTTGCGATGCGGCGGGTGGATCGAGGTGAAGTCCTGCGGGACGTCGATCTGGATCCCGCCCAGGGCGTCGACTACTTCCTTGAAACCCGCGAAATCGATGACGACCACGTGATCGATCCGGACCTTGGTGAACTCCTCCACCGCCTGGACCATCAGTTTGGGGCCGCCGAGGGCGTAGGCGGCGTTGATCTTATTGATCTTGTGGCCTGGAACGGGTACCCAGGAATCCCGAGGAATCGAAATCAGCTGTGCTGAATCCCGGCCGGCCGGGATGTGCACCACAATGATGGTGTCGGTGCGCGCCGCGAGGCCGTTCTCGGGCTCGTCGCGCAGCACGCGGGAATCGCTGCCCAGGAGGAGGATGTTGAGGGCTTTGGGTGCGGCCTTGGAGGGCCGGGTGTCCTCAGGCAGGTCGGTGAAGGCGTCCACGCGTCCGACGCGATCTTCGACTGAGCCGATGTAGGCCCAAAGGCCGATGGCGGCGCCGCCACACACCAGAAGGATCACTCCGGTGAGGATTCCGGCGATCACCAGCAGCCGGCGCATCCTCGTCTTCGCCGGGGGAGTGGGCTGGTCATCGGGTTGGAGGGGCAGCATGAGCGGGATTCAATCACGGCATTCATGCCCGCTTACGCGGGGTGTCCGTCACCCGACAGCCAGAGCGGTTGCGGCTCCCTCTGCGACTCCCTCCGGAACTTGTCATACGGCACGGATAGGGTGGTCCGCGTGAGCGACCGATTGATCATTCGTGGTGCGCGTGAGCACAACCTGCGCGATGTCAGCCTGGACCTGCCGCGCGAATCGCTGATCGTTTTCACCGGTCTGAGCGGTTCAGGCAAGTCCAGCCTTGCCTTCGACACCATCTTCGCCGAGGGGCAGCGTCGCTATGTCGAGTCGCTCTCCTCCTATGCTCGCCAGTTCCTCGGCCAGATGGACAAGCCCGACGTCGACTTCATCGAGGGCCTCTCCCCGGCGGTCTCGATCGATCAAAAGTCGACCTCCCGCAACCCCCGCTCGACCGTGGGCACCATCACCGAGGTTTACGACTACCTGCGCCTGCTCTTCGCCCGGGTGGGCCAGCCGCACTGCCCGGTCTGCGGCCACGCCATCAGCCGGCAGACGCCGCAACAGATCGTCGACCGGGTTCTCGCGATGGATGACGGCACCCGCTTCCAGGTGCTGGCGCCGGTGGTGCGCGGCCGCAAGGGGGAGTATGTCGACCTTTTCGCCGAGTTGCAGTCCAAGGGTTTCGCGCGGGCGCGGGTCGACGGCGTGGTCCATCCGCTGACCGACGTCCCCAAGCTCAACAAGCAGCAGAAGCACACCATCGAAGTGGTGGTTGACCGGCTCGCGGTCAAGGCCAGCGCCAAGCAGCGCCTGACCGACTCGGTGGAGACCGCGCTCGGGCTGGCCGGCGGCATCGTGCTGCTCGACTTCGTGGACCTGCCCGAGGACGACGAGCACCGCGAGCGCAAGTTCTCCGAGCACCTGGCCTGCCCCAACGAGCACCCCCTCGGCATCGAGGATCTGGAGCCCCGGGTGTTCTCCTTCAACTCGCCATATGGCGCCTGCCCCGAGTGCACCGGGTTGGGCACCAAGAAGGAGGTCGATCCCGAGCTGCTGGTGCCCGACCCGGAGAAGACGCTCAACGACGGCGCGATCTCGCCGTGGTCCAACGGGCACACGATGGAGTATTTCAACCGGCTCCTTGAGGCCCTGGGCGATGAGAACGGCTTCGACATGGACACGCCGTGGGGCAAGCTGAGCGCCAAGGCGCAAAAGCTGATCATGCACGGCGCCGAAAACCAGGTGCACGTCCGCTACCGCAACAAGTATGGGCGGGAGCGTTCGTACTACTCCGCTTTCGAGGGTGTGGTGCCGTGGCTGGAGCGCCGGCACTCCGACACCGACAGCGAGTGGTCCCGCGAGAAATATGAGGGCTACATGCGCGACGTGCCGTGCGCGACGTGTGGCGGCTCCCGGCTCAAGCCCGAGGTGCTGGCGGTCACCGTGGGCGGCAAGAGCATCGCCGAGCTGTGCGCGCTGTCGGTGGAGGAGGCTTCGATCACCCTCAACGAGCTTGAGCTCAACGATCGGCAGCGCTTCATCGCCGAGCGGGTGCTCAAGGAGATCCAGGCGCGGCTGCGCTTCCTCGTCGACGTCGGCCTCGACTACCTCTCGCTCAACCGGCCGTCCGGGTCCCTGTCCGGCGGTGAGGCGCAGCGCATCCGGCTGGCCACGCAGATCGGCTCGGGGCTGGTCGGCGTGCTCTACGTGCTCGACGAGCCGTCGATCGGGCTGCACCAGCGCGACAACCACCGCCTGATCGAGACCCTGGTGCGCCTGCGCGACCTGGGCAACACGCTGATCGTGGTGGAGCACGACGAGGACACCATCAAGACGGCCGACTGGATCGTCGACATCGGGCCGGGGGCGGGTGAGCACGGCGGCCGCATCGTCCACACCGGGCCGTTGAGCAAGCTGTTGACCAACAAGGAGTCCATCACCGGCGCCTACCTTTCGAGGCGCAAGTCGATCCCGCTGCCGTCGCAGCGCCGGCCCCGCGTCTCCGGGCGCGAGCTGTCGGTGGTGGGAGCGCGCGAGCACAACCTGCGCAACCTGACGGTGACCTTCCCGCTCGGGCAGTTCATCGCGGTCACCGGAGTGTCCGGCTCGGGCAAGTCGACCCTCGTCAACGACATCCTCTATACCGTGCTGGCCAACCAGATCAACGGCGCGCGCATGGTGCCGGGGCGGCACACCCGCGTCACCGGCCTGAATCACGTGGACAAGGTGGTCGGCGTCGACCAGTCGCCCATTGGGCGAACTCCGAGGTCCAACCCAGCGACTTACACAGGTGTGTTCGATAACATCCGCAAGCTGTTTGCCGAGACGACGGAGGCGAAGGTGCGCGGCTATGGCCCAGGCCGGTTCTCCTTCAACGTCAAGGGCGGCCGATGCGAGAACTGCGCGGGCGATGGGACGATCAAGATTGAAATGAACTTTCTGCCCGATGTGTACGTGCCTTGTGAGGTATGCAAGGGTGCCCGGTACAACCGGGAGACCTTGGAAGTCCACTACAAAGGCCGGACCATCGCGGAGGTGCTCGAGATGCCGATCGAGGAGGCCAGTGGCTTCTTCGAGGCCATCCCGGCGATTCACCGGCACCTCAAGACCCTTGTCGATGTCGGCCTCGGCTACGTCCGACTGGGGCAGAGCGCGCCGACGCTGTCGGGCGGCGAGGCCCAGCGCGTCAAACTCGCCTCCGAGCTGCAGAAACGTTCCACCGGTCGCACGGTCTATGTCCTGGACGAGCCGACCACCGGTCTGCACTTCGAGGACATCCGCAAGCTGCTGCTGGTGCTCCAGGGTCTGGTGGACAAGGGAAACACGGTGATTGTCATCGAGCATAACCTCGACGTGATCAAATCGGCGGACTACGTGATAGACATGGGCCCTGAGGGCGGCCACAAGGGCGGCACCGTCGTCGCCACAGGCACTCCCGAGGAGCTTGCCAAGATCGACGTCAGCCACACCGGCCGGTTCCTCAAGCCGTTGCTGGGTGAGCGTCTGGTGGCAGCACCGCGGAGAAAGACCAAGACCGTGGCCAAAGTCTGACCGCCGACCGGCGAGAGGGCGGCCGAAGGGAGTGCGACATGACGGAGACCTCGGACCTGCAAGGCGAACACGGTGCGCGCCGGCGCACGCTCTTCACGGGCGCCGGCGCGATCGGAGTAGCTGGATTCCTCGCCGCGTGCGGCGGCGAGACCCCGCAAGGGGGCACCAACACCTCCACACCGACGGGCAACGCCGCCCCGCCGCCCACCGGTGGCGCAAGCGACGTGCTGGCCAAGAAGTCCGACATCCCCGTGGGCGGAGGCAAGATCTTCGGAGAGCAGCTCGTGGTGGTGACCCAGCCGACGGCGGGCACGTTCGCCGGCTTCAGCGCGATGTGCACGCACCAGCAGTGCGTCCTGGCAAAGGTCGAGGGAGGCACCATCAACTGCGGCTGCCACGGCAGCAAGTTCGCGATCAGTGATGGCTCGGTGCGCAACGGCCCGGCCACGACCCGCCTCGAGAAGAGGGAGCTGAAGATCGAGGGCGACGACATCAAGCTGGCCTGACGCTCTCGTGCGCCAGCCCTTTCATTGGCTGGGGTTGGTGCCTGAGGGGTGGCCGGGGGTGGGTCCCGGAAAGATGCTCCGTTGCCGCAGTGCCAAACGTTCCAGGTCTGAGCAGCGTCCCGGGTTTTGTTTAGCTTTCCGGGCCCCACCCCCGGCCACCCCCACCTTGCGCTTAGCGACAACGGGCGCACGCGCACGCCGTACCGTGGAAGCTTTTAAAAGCCCGAGCGGGGCACTGCTCGCACCTAACCAGCCCCGGTAGCCCAACAGGCTTTTTAAAAAGCCTGGTTTGCACTGCCCGCCGCAAGGGGTGGCCCGGGGGTGGGGGCCCGGAAAGCTAAACAAAACTCGGGACGTCTCGCCCAAGACCCAGCTGACCATCAAGCGCAACCGAGCATCTTTCCGGGACCCCACCGCCGGGCCACCCCCCACCGAGGCCACCCCGGGCCCCGACCGGGCCACAGGTTAGCCACGTGAAGCGAGGGCTTCTAGGATCGCTTGGGCTGTGCGCTTGCCGATGCCGGGGACCTCGGCGATCTCGTCCGCGCTGGCGGCGGCGAGGCGCTTGACCGAGCCGAACTGGCGCAGCAGGGCCTTGCGCCTGGTCTCGCCCACGCCGGGGATCTTGTCGAGGTCGGAGGCGGTCATGCGGGCCGAGCGGCGCTGGCGGTGGAAGGTGATCGCGAAGCGGTGCGCCTCGTCGCGGATCCGCTGGAGCAGGTAAAGCCCCTCGGAGGTGCGGGACATGATGATCGGCATGGCGTCGTCGGGCAACCAGACCTCTTCCAGGCGTTTGGCGAGCCCGCACACCGCGACGTCGCTGACGCCCATGTCGGTCATCACCCCGGCGGCGGCGTTGACCTGAGGGCCACCGCCGTCGACGACCACCAGGTGCGGCGGGTATGCGAACTTCTTCGGGCGCCCCTCCTCGGAGAGCGCGGGCTCCGCGACGGTCTCGGCGTTGAGGCGGTGGAAGCGGCGCCGGATCACCTCACCGATCGCGGAGACGTCGTCGGTGGCGCCCTTGATGATGAAGCGGCGGTAGTCGGTCTTGCGGGGCAGGCCGTCCTCGAAGACGACCATGCTGGCGACCACGTCGGTGCCCTGGATCTGGGAGATGTCGAAGCACTCGATGCGCAGCGGCGCGGTGGCCATGCCCAGCGCCTCGGCGATCTCCTCCAGCGCCCGCCCGCGCGCCGCCAGATCGCCCGCGCGCTTGAGCTTGTGCTGAGTCAGTGCCTGCAAAGCGTTGCGCCCCACCGTTTCCAGCAGGGTCTTCTTGTCGCCGCGCTGTGGTACGCGCAGGGTTACCCGCGTGCCTCGGCGCTGCGACAGCCACTCGGAGAGAGCGTCCACATCGGACGGTAAGGCCGGCACCAGCAACTCGCGCGGCACATCGCTCTCGCTCGCCTCGTCACCGTAGATCTGGCTGCAGAAGTGGTGCACGAGGTCGCCGAGAGTCAGATCCTCGGTCTTCTCCACGATCCAGCCGCGCTGGCCGCGCACCCGGCCCCCACGCACGTGGAACACCTGGACCGCCGCCTCCAGCGGGTCGTCGGCGAACGCGACGACATCGGCGTCGGTGCCGTCGCCCAGCACGATCGACTGCTTCTCCATGGCCCGCCTCAGCGCGGTCAGATCGTCGCGCAACCGGGCGGCCTGCTCATATTCCTGGACCTCGGCCGCCTCATACATCTGCCGTTCGAGGCGGCGCTGCATCATGTCGGTCTTGCCCGCCATGAAGTCGCAGAAGTCTTCGACTATGGCGCGGTGCTCCTCGGCGGAGACCCGGCCGACGCACGGGGCGGAGCACTTGCCGATGTCACCGAGCAGGCAGGGACGGCCGATCTGGTGCATCCTGCGGAAGACGCCGGCCGAACAGGTGCGGGCGGGGAAGATGCGCAGGAGCAGATCGAGGGTCTCGCGGATCGCCCAGGCGTGTGAATACGGTCCGAAGTAGCGGACTCCCTTGCGCTTGGCGCCGCGCATCACCTGCAGCCGGGGATATTCCTCGTCGAGCGTGACCGCGAGGTAGGGATAGGACTTGTCGTCGCGGTAGCGCACATTGAACCGCGGGTCGAACTCCTTGATCCACGAATACTCGAGCTGGAGCGCCTCGACCTCGGTGGAGACCACCGTCCAGTCCACTCCGGACGCCGAGGTGACCATCTGCTGAGTGCGCGGGTGCAGGCCCAGGTGGTCGGCGAAGTAGGAGTTGAGCCGGCTGCGCAGGCTCTTGGCCTTGCCCACGTAGATGATCCGGCCGGCCGGGTCGCGAAAGCGATAGACGCCAGGGGCATCGGGAATGCTGCCCGGAGCGGGACGGTAGGTCGACGGATCCGCCACGCGCCCAAGCCTAGTAGTGCCCCCCGACACTCGTGCCCGCCCACCCGGCTACCTAGATGAGGGCCGCTGATCGGCCCCGCAATAGGATGTTCAGGGTGGGGGCGGAACTGGTTATGAGCAAACCGGTCGGAGGCCAGCCTGTGAGCCTTGGGCAGGAGACCGACCTCGTCGTCGTCACCGGTGTGTCCGGCGGCGGCCGCAGCACCGTCGCGCGGGCGCTGGAGAACGTCGGCTACTACGTGGTGGACAACCTGCCGCAGGCTCTGCTCGTCCAGCTGGCCGAACTGGCGGCCAAGGCCGGCGGCGCGGCGAAGAAGACCGCGATGGTGCTCGATGTGCGCAGCCGGGCTTTTTCCACCGATCTCTCCGGTGCCATCCGTGAGCTGAGGGAGCGTGGATTCGAGCCGCACGTGGTCTTTGTCGACGCCGATGACGAGGTTCTGATCCGCCGCTTCGAGAGTGTGCGCCGCTCCCATCCCCTTCAGGGCGAGGGCCGTCTGTCCGACGGCATCGCCGCCGAGCGGGCACTTCTCACCGAGGCGCGCGAGCAGGCCGATGTGCTGATCGACACGAGTCACCTGAACGTGAACCAGTTACGCGCCCGGGTCGAGGAACTGTTCGCCAGCCCCGAAGCGTTGAAACTGCGAGTGACTGTGCTGTCATTCGGCTTCAAGTACGGTCTGCCGCCCGACGCCGACTTCGTGCTTGACGCCCGGTTCCTGCCCAATCCCTACTGGGTGCCGGAGTTGAAGGACAAGACGGGCATGCAAGCCGAAGTGAGTGACTATGTGCTCGGCCAGCGCGGAGCGGGTAGCTTCGTCGAAACCTACGCGCGGATGGTGATGGCCACGGCGCCGGGTTTCGAGCGAGAGGGAAAGCGGTACCTGACGGTCGCCGTCGGCTGCACGGGTGGCAAGCACCGCAGTGTGGCGATCGCCGAGGAGTTGGCGCGCCGGCTGCGGGAACTGAGGGTGGTCGCGCACGCGTCACACAGGGACCTGGGACGGGAGTGAACAGTTGCGGGTAGTCGCATTCGGTGGCGGTCACGGTCTCGGCGCGACGCTGCGAGCGTTGCGCGCCACCGGCCTAGCCTTGCGGATCACCGCGGTGGTGACCGTCGCCGACGACGGGGGGTCAAGCGGCCGGCTGCGAGCCGAGCGCGGTGTGCTGCCGCCGGGCGACCTGCGCCAGGCGCTGGCCGCGCTCGCCGGGACGGATCAGGTGAGTGTCGGCAACGCGGCGCTGTTCCAGTACAGATTTCCCGGTGACGATCCGCTGGGCGGGCACCCGGTCGGCAACCTGGTGCTATGCGGCCTGATGGAGCTTGTGAACGACCCGGTGCTGGCGTTGCGGCACGCGGCGGCGATGGTCGACGCGGTCGGCGACGTGCTGCCCATGGCGTGCGAACCGTTGGGCATCGAGGCGGATATCGAGCAGGGCGACCGGGTGGTGACCATCAAGGGCCAGCACGAGGTGGCGGTGGCGCGGGGGCGCGTCCGTGAGGTACGGATCATCCCGCCGGCTCCGGCGGCCTGCCCCGAGGCGCTGACGGCGATAGCGGAGGCGGATTGGCTCCTGTTCGGACCGGGAAGCTGGTACACCAGCGTGATCCCGCACCTACTGGTACCCGAAATGGCAAAAGCGATCGTCTCGAGCAAGGCTCGCCGTCTGGTGACGCTCAACCTCGCCGCCGACAACGAGACCATCGGGCTGTCGCTCCCCGACCATGTGGCTGCCCTGGCCAGATACTTGCCGGAGTTGAGAGTGGACGTTGTTCTCGTTGACAGAAACACGTTTCCCGACCCCGAAGCGGTGGCGATTGCGGCACAATCACTCGGAGCCCGGATCGCGCTGGGCGAGGTCGCCGTCTCCGACGGCACCGCCCGACACAATCCGGTCCGATTGGGCCAGGCCCTGGTGCCCCTCTTGGGCACCGCTCGTTAAGCACGTACGTACTGCGCGGCGATAGCTGCAAGACCGGCCCCGAGGTGACGACACTATGGCGATGACAGCAGCGGTCAAGGACGAGCTTAGCCGGGTCGACGTACCCAAACCGTGCTGCCGGCGGGCTGAGATGGCCGCGTTGCTGCGCTTCGCCGGTGGGCTGCACATCGTCTCGGGGCGCGTGGTCGTGGAGGCGGAGCTGGATACGGGAGCCGTGGCGAGAAGGCTTCGGTCGTCCATTGCGGATCTTTATGGGTACCCCTCCGAGGTCCACATCCTGGCCTCCGGTGGCCTGCGTAAGGCGAGCCACTACATAGTCCGCATCGTCAAGGACGGTGAGGCGCTCGCGCGCCAGACCGGCCTGCTCGATGTGCGCGGCCGTCCCGTCCGCGGGTTGCCGCAGAACGTGGTCAACGGTCTGGTCTGCTGCGCGGTCGCTGCCTGGCGCGGCGCGTTCCTGGCCCACGGTTCGCTGACCGAGCCCGGCCGCTCGTGCGCCCTGGAGATCACCTGCCCGGGGCCGGAGTCGGCGCTGGCGCTCGTCGGCGCCGCCCGCCGCCTGGGCGTCTCGGCCAAGGCCCGCGAGGTGCGTGGCGTGGACCGGGTCGTGGTCAAGGACGGCGACGCGATCGCCGCGCTGCTGACCCGCATCGGGGCGCACAACAGTGTGCTGGCGTGGGAGGAGCGCCGGGTCCGCCGGGAGGTCAGGGCGACCGCCAACCGTCTGGCCAACTTCGACGATGCCAACCTGCGCCGCTCGGCTCGCGCCGCGGTGGCCGCCGCCGCAAGGGTCACGCGGGCGCTGGAGATTCTCGCCGACGACGCGCCGACCCATTTGACCAGCGCGGGAAGGCTGCGCCTTGAGCATCGACAGGCATCGCTGGAGGAGCTGGGCGGTCTGGCCGACCCGCCGCTGACCAAAGACGCGATCGCCGGGCGGATCCGCCGCCTGCTGGCCCTGGCCGACAAGCGCGCACGTGACCTGGGGATTCCCGACACCGAAGCCGCGGTCACCGCGGAAATGCTCTCTGTGTAACGGATCGGATACCGTCAGCGGCATGTCGCTCGCCGGACCTAGACTGTCCTGTAGACCGACCCGCCCTACGCCGGACAAACAGGAGTATCCATATGCCACCCCGGCCACTAGCGGTGCGCGTCTTAGGCGCATTGCTGGCAACCTCTATTTCGCTGTTGGCGACGGCCGTGACGGCGCTGCCGGCCGCCGCCGCTCCGTCGTACACAACGGAGGAACGTGCGTTCGCGATCGCTTCTCCCTCTTTGGTTTTCGTGGAAAACAGGTATTCCGGCGTGGTGCGGCTGGCCGCCACCGGCGAGCCGCAGCTCCAGCAGTCGATCTCGATCGCGTTCCGATGCAGCGGGACGGTTGTCGATCCCAACAGCCACGTGGTGACCGCGACCCATTGCGTTCGGCCGACGGCCGAGAGCATCCGCAACTCGGCCGTCAGCCAGCTCGCCAACGAGAAGATCAAGCAGAGTCAGTTGACCGCTGCCCAGAAGGACGACTGGGTGCGGGAGAACGCCCCGCTGATGCAGTTCACAGGGGCGTCCCCGGGTTCGGAGGCGACGCAGCGCATCCTGGCCCAGATGTTCCAGGCGACGAGCAACACCACGACGGAGCCGGCGATTGAGGGTTCGGTGGTGGAGGCGCTGCCGATCGCCGAGGGCGATGTGGCCGTGCTGAAGTTCGCGCTGGCCGGGATGCCGGTGCTCGAGCTGAGCAACGAGACGATCGACCCCGCCGCCACGGTGGTGATCACGGGCTACAACGCCGATAGCGGATCGTCGACCTATCTGCCGAAGTCGAAGGAGGCGCGGATCAGCGGCCGGATCGGGACCGCGACGCCGGCGCAGTACCAGCTCGACGGGGATCTCGGTTCGACCGCCTCGGGCGGGATGGTGCTCGACTCGAGCGGGCGCCTGCTCGGGATGGTCAACATCGACTCGACCAGCAAGGATCGTCTCAACCGTCTGATCACGAGCATGGAGCTGATCAAAGACCTGCTGGGCAAGGCGAACGTCTCCAACACGATGCTTCAGACCGACAACAACTATCGCGCCGCGCTCAACGACTATTTCGGCGGGCGCTATGAGTCGGCCACGAAGAAGTTCGACAACGTCATCTCGGTCATGCCCGACCACGTTCTAGCGAAGAACTATCGCAAGCAGGCGGCGGAGCGCCTCGCGGTGGAGGGCGACAGTTCCAGCGGCTTGGACACCTGGATGTGGACCACGGTGTTGCTCGGCGTCACCCAGGTGATCAGCGTCATACTGATCATCGTGTTGCTGTCCCGACGCCGCCGCGCCGTCGTCACCTCCACCACCGGTCTCGGCCTCTATTCGCAGGTCTCGACGATCCCCGTGTCGAGCTCGCCGATCTCGATCACGCCGATCTCCGGTGGGCCCTATGAGACCTATCACACGTTCCACGAGGGTCCGACCCGGCTGAATCCGGACGACTTCACCACCTCGGCCGAGACCGAGCAGCCGCCCCACGATCCTGGGAACCCATGGGCGCCAAGGCAATAGTGGAAGGCTCCCCGGCGCCGGGCGATTTCTACGCCCAGCACCGGGGCGGGGGGCTCCTCACCGAGGCGTTCAACCAGCGGGTCGGCTCGCTTCTGGCGCTGGCGGCATTCCGGCTCGGGATGCCGCCCAGCGTGGTGACGGTGCTGGGCCTGGTGGTCGGGCTGACCGGTTCCGTGCTGATGCTGACCGGGGGCGCCGCCGGTGCGCTGGCCGGGTTGCTGGCCTGGCATCTGGCGTACAGCCTCGACTGTGCCGACGGCCAACTCGCGAGGGTGACGGGCAAGGCGTCCCCGGCGGGCGGGCGGCTGGATGTGTTGTGCGACATCGCCGTACAGATCGGAGTGGTGACGGCGGTCGGCGCGATCGCGGCGCGGTCCTCGCCGGAGACGGCGCGCTGGCTCGCTCCGATGTTCGCCGGTGCCTGGCTGATCAACCTGTTCACCTCGGTTCTTGCGGGCGGGCCGGGTTCGGCGAGCCTGCTGCCCTCGGGCGGTGTGGTCCGTGTGGTGAAGCTGATCCGTGACTATGCGGCGCTGATTACGTCGTGCGGTTTGGTGATTTGGCTCCGGCCGGAGTGGACGGTCTGGCTCATGGGCGCGCTGAGCTTGGTCAACGGTGGCTTCCTGGCGCTGAGCATCGTGCAGGCACTGCGCCGCAGCCTCGCGACATGATGGTGTACGGTCGATGGTCGCACCGGCCAGGAGGGTTCCATCAAAGTGAGACAGCGTACGGCTGCCGCCGAGCGACGGGTCGCGTTCATCACCGGGATCACCGGTCAGGACGGCTCGTACTTGGCGGAGTTGTTGCTCTCCAAGGGTTATGAGGTTCATGGCATCATCCGCCGGGCGTCGATGATCAATACGCACCGGCTGGACAGCATCTATCAGGATCCGCACGACACGCATCGGCGGCTGTTCCTGCACTACGGGGACATCACGGATGCCAGTTGTCTGGTCAACATGGTGCGCGACATCCTGCCTGACGAGGTCTACCATCTGGCCGCGCAGAGCCACGTCATGGTCAGCTTCGAGATCCCCGAGCACACCGGTGAGGTGTCCGGTCTTGGGACTGTGCGGCTGCTGGAGGCGATCCGCGCCGCCGGGCTGCAGAGCCGCTTCTACCACGCGTCCACATCGGAGCTGTTCGGCCGCACGCCACCGCCGCAGTCCGAGGCGTCGACTTTCCACCCGCGCAGCCCCTATGGCGTGTCCAAACTCTTCTCGCACTGGTCGACGATCAACTATCGGGAGGCGTATGGCATGCACGCCTCTAACGGGATCCTGTTCAATCATGAGTCCGAGCGGCGCGGCGAAACCTTCGTGACCCGGAAGATCACGCGGGCGGTCGCACGGATCAAGGCGGGCGCGCAGGACCTGCTGTATCTGGGCAACCTTGATGCGGTGCGCGACTGGGGTTACGCCCCGGAGTATGTCGAGGGCATGTGGCTGATGCTGCAACAGCCCGAGGGTGACGACTATGTCCTGGCCACCGGTGTGCCCGCCACCGTGCGGGATTTCTGCGACGTCGCGTTCTCGCATGCGGGGCTGGAGTGGGAACAATATGTGCGGCTTGATCCGCGCTACGAGCGCCCGGCCGAAGTGGACGCTCTAGTGGGCGACGCCGGCAAGGCGCGGCGCGTGCTCGGCTGGAAACCGAGCATGCGCTGGGACGAC